>Ga0105048_10000362_pt1 | contig 67727 bp, 65 predicted proteins | sample MAT05_FD_78382 | JGI IMG/M metagenome (GOLD analysis project Ga0105048, IMG submission 78382) | Freshwater microbial communities from Lake Fryxell liftoff mats and glacier meltwater in Antarctica - MAT-05 | ecosystem: Environmental > Aquatic > Freshwater > Ice > Liftoff microbial mat | place... | reverse complement strand
CCCCTCTACAGGACAGGTGGCCGAGCGGTTGAAGGCGCACGCCTGGAAAGCGTGTGAACTCGAAAGGGTTTCGTGGGTTCGAATCCCACCCTGTCCGTCGTCCTGCAGCCCGACGCACCGGCTGCAGGGACGGAGGCAGAGGCACTTCTGCCCCCGATAGGCGTACTTATCTATCATGCCAATTGCTTCTGTGACGACCGCCGCGCGTTTCGCGCGTCTGCTGCTGCCTGTCTGCCTGGCACTCCCAGCGCTGCTGGCGGCGCAGCGACCGGCGCAGCGGCCGGCGAAGCCCGCTGTCCCCCCGCCGGTATCGCCCCCTGCCATCGTCGGGTCGACGCCGTTCGACGTGGCCCGGCAGGCGCAGGCGGAGTTCGAACGGGCCCGGCGCGACGGACTCGGCTTCAGCTCAGGCGGTGCCACCTCCGAGCCTGACGTGCAGTTCGGCAGCATCTACTACTGGAACAACAACAACGACGTCCCGCCGCGGCCGGAACGGGGCGAGGTGATCGGCGCCCGAAAGCGTCTCCTGCAGTCGCTGCGCGAGGCGGCACTCGGGGCCCCCGCCGACGATTGGGTGGCGGGCCAACGGGTCAAGTACGCCCTCGAAGGCCGGGACATGGCCGAGGCGACCACCGTGGTGTCGGCCTGCAAGGCCACGCCATGGTGGTGTGCCGCTCTGACGGGCCTGGTGCGCCACTCGCAAAATGATGCCGTCGCCGCCGAGCGTGCCTTCAATCGCACCCTCGAACTCATGCCGGAACGCCAGCGCTGCGACTGGCAGGACATCTCGCCCTGGCTTCGGAAGGCCGACAGCCTCGCCTACCTCGCGAAAGGTTGCGCCGACCGTCTCGCCTACAACACACGCGTCTTCTGGCTCGGCAAGCCGTTTGCGCATACCGATGGCAATGACCTGCGCAACGAGTTGCTGGCGCGCCAGATCTTCAACGCGATCGAACTCAATACGGCGACCGTGTACGGCCCGTGGAAGCCGGAATTCGGCGAGACGCAATTCCGCTATGGCTGGCCCGTCGCCTGGTCGACACAAAACACGATCGTGAGCCGGCGCGGCGACATGGTGTCCAACATCATCGGCCACGAGCCGACGCCGAGCCATGACTTCATGCCGAGTGTCGCGGCGCTCGAGAACCCCTACACGGCAACGGCGGCGGACTATCCGTTCAATGCGCGTTATGCACAGATGCGCTATGCGCCCCGTTACGCGCCAGGCGGGTTTCAGGATCTGGGCTCGCAGTTCGTGCGGTTCCGGCGCGGCGATTCCACGCTGATCGTCGCCAGCTACGTGCTCGACGGCAAGGCGCGGTACGAGCGCGGCAAGACGCGTGCGGCGCTCGTGTTCGAGCGCGGTCCCGACCAGCGCGTCGCCCGCATCGTCAAGGATGGGCAGCCGTTGCGCGGCGCCATCGCGCTCAACGCCGGGGTCTTTCGCGATTCGATGCTCGCGAGCGTCGAGATCCTCAGTGACGCGCGGAAGTTCGCGGGGCGGGCGCGTACCGGCGTGACACCGATCGAGCCCGGCGCGCTGCTGTCCGACCTGCTCCTGCTGTCGGTGCGTGCCAGCGATGCCGCGCAGGCCGGTCTGGCCGGTGTCGCGACCCTCGATGGCGTGCTGCCATCGGTCCTGGGCGGCACGGACATCGGCGATGGGCAGTCGTTCGGCGTGTTCTGGGAGTACTACGGCAATCCCGGTGCGACGGTGACGATCTCGATCACGCCGATGGACACGTCCAGCGGCTTCCGCCGACTTGGCTCGATCTTCCGGCCGGGTGGGCAAAACGGCGGTGCCCTGTTTCGAATCCCGGACCCTGCCCAGCCGGGGGGCGGCCCGGGGCGCAGCATGACGCTGGTGATGCCCGAGGCGAAGCCGGGCCGCTACAGGCTGGCGATCGAGGTGGCATCGCCGGGCGCAGCGGTGGCTCGCCGCGAGCTGGTGTTGCGTGTGCCCGCTGGTCCCCCGGCTGCCATGCGCTGACGCACACACGTGCAGCTCTATTCTTCAATTCGGCACCTTTCGGAAGCCTGAAGGAAACCGGCTGATATCTCTGTCAGGGCGCACACCGAGGGCGCGGAGTGCGCTCTATTGACGCGGCCGGTCCCCGCGGCCAGCTTGGCCCGACTGATTTCCTGATGGACCCAGTGTGCTGGCCGCGTCCGCGTCATCTCTCATGCGCATGATTGGTGACACTGCTGGCCTCATCGAACCCCGAGGTGTTGAGTGCTGCCTGTCATCGTACGCCGACTGCTGCCGGGCGTCGTCGCGAGCCTCGTGCTCGCCGCGACTGCCGCCGCGCAAAATGGATCACTGAACGGACGGGTCACGGCGCGCGAGGGTGGCCGCGCGCTCGACAACGCCCGCATCACCGTCGTGGACGGCACCCGCACGATCGGCGTAGGTGCGAGCTCGGACAACGGCCAGTACTCGGTCAGCGGTCTTGCCGCCGGCTCGTACACCGTCACCGTCAGCCGCATCGGCTTCAAGCTGCAGCGGTTTCCGGCCACGGCCATCCGCAGCGGTGCCGCCACGGCGCTGAACGCCGCCCTGGACGAGATTCCGACGCAGCTCAACGCCGTGGTCACCTCCGTGTCGCGCCGCCAGGAAAAGGCGCTCGACGCCCCCGCATCCGTCTCGGTCATCTCGACCGCCGCCATCGAGCGTCGTCCCTCGATCACCGTCGCCGATCACGTGCGCGGTCAGCCCGGCATCGACGTCTCGAGCGGCGGAATCGCGCAGAGCAACATCGTGGCGCGAGGCTTCAACAACGCCTTCAGCGGCGCGCTGCTGACGCTGCAGGACTACCGCTTCGCCGGCGTGCCGTCGTTGCGCGTGAACGTGCCTTTCCTGAATACGGGCATCAACGAGGACATCGAACGGATCGAGTTGCTGCTCGGTCCGGCCTCGGCGCTGTACGGGCCCAACTCCGCGTCGGGTGTCCTGCACGTCATCACCAAGAGCCCGTTCACCTCGCAGGGCACGACCCTCACGGTGGACGGAGGCGAGCGCAGCATCTTCCGCGGCGCCTTCCGTCATGCCGGCACCGTCGGCAAGAAGTTCGGCTACAAGATGTCCGGCGAGTACTTCACCGGGAACGACTTCGAATACGACGACCCAGGTGAGCCGGACTCGCTCACGCGCCGGATCACCGATGGCGGCGCGCCCTCCCGCGTCCTGAACCAGCGCGATTTCCTGACGCAGCGGTACTCCGGCGAGGCCCGTGTCGACTATCGCCCGCGGGACGGCATGGAGTTCGTGACGACGCTGGGGCGCGCGAATGTCATCAACGCCCTCGAACTGACCGGCGCCAACGGTGCGTCCCAGATCCGCAACTGGAGCATGACGTCACTCCAGCAGCGCTTCGTCTGGAATCGCCTGTTCGGCCAGGTGTTCGCCAACCTCTCCGACGCGGGTAATGCCGACAGCCTGTCGAGCACAGGGACCTTCCTGCTGCGCACCGGCACCCCGATCGTCGATCAGTCGCGGGTCGTGGCCGGCCAGTTGCAGCACGGCGCCACGTTCGGATCGCTCGACCTCGTGTACGGCCTTGACTACATCTGGACGAATCCCCGCACGGGCAACACGATCAACGGTGCCAACGAAGACCGTGACAACGTGACCGAGCGGGGCATCTACGCGCAGGGCCGCTACCAGCTGGCACCGAAGTGGGAACTCCTGGCGGCACTCCGTTTCGACCAGACGACCGTGGTCAACGGTACCGCGATGTCACCGCGCGCGGCGCTGCAGTGGAAGCCGGAGCCGAACAGCACCGTGCGCGCCGTCTACAATCGCGCCTTCAGCACGCCTGGCAACTTCTCCTTCTTCCTCGACCTGCCGCAGGCCCGGAACGCCTTCTCGGCGCTGGTCGGGTCGGTGCGGTCCGGACTCGGTCCGGCCGGTGCACTCGTGCCGGGTGCGCCGTTCAACTATGACGTGATCGTGAACGGCAACCCGCCGAAGACCGGCTTCCAGTTCGACCGCTCGTGCGCCGGCGCAGGCTTTGGCTCGTATTGCATGCGGTCGTCGCTCGTCGGCAACGGCGCGCCGGTCGCGGCCAGTGCTGCGGCGGCGTTCCCGGTGCTCGCCACGACACTGTCGCCGGCACTGACCGCCGTGCTCACGGCGCAGCTGACGTCGACCCTCGGCGCCGCGGGTGCCGGCGTTGCGGCCAACGCCATCATGGCGCGGCTCCGAGCGGCGGCACCGACGAGTGCGCAGATCTCGACGCGGGCGACGCTCGATGTCGCCGGCACGCTGCAGCGTGGCGTACCTGGCCTGCAGCCGGCCGAGTTGCTCGACCTGAGCGAGCTCAGACAATCGTTCAACGACACGTACGAAATTGGGTACAAGGGTCTGTCCTCGAGCGGGAAGCTCAGCTTCGACGTGTCGACCTGGTACCAGCGCCGTGGTGACGTGGCGGTGACGGCCGCACTGGCGACGCCGACGGTGCTGTTCGGCAACCCGACCCAGCTCGGTGGCTACATCGGTGCAGAGGCCGGTGCGGCGCTGGCCGGCGCCGGTCTGGGTCTCACGCCGGCGCAGATTCAGGGCATCGCAGGATCGATTGCACCGGGCCTTGCCTCGGTCATGGCGCCGCTGCCACTTGGCACCGTCTCGTTCAATGACGGCAGCATCGTGCGGAACGGCAACCTCCGCGCGAGCTACCAGCGTCTCGACAAGACGGTCGAGGTGTTCGGTACGGACATCGGTCTGAGCTACGCCATCACCCAGAACTACGCGATCGACCTGACGAGCAGCGTCGTCAGCAACGTCATCTTCGACGTGAACGTCGGACCGCAGCCGTTCGCGCTGAACGCCCCTGGCGCCAAGGCCGCGCTGACCGGCCGCTACGACAGTGATGAGAACGGGTGGGGCGGCGAACTGCGCTATCGATACGCGAATGCCTTCCCGGTGAACTCGGGTGTGTTCATCTCCGGGCAACCGCTGGTCACGGCCGGCGCCGTCGTCGGCCGCAGCCCCAATTACAGGTACGATGCGGTTCCGGTCAGCAATCTCGTCGACGTCGGTTTCTCCAAGCGCTTCGGTGTGGACACGCGCCGCAAGCTGACGTGGAGCCTCAACGTGACCAACCTGTTCGATAACCGCGTGCCGACCTTCGCCGGCGTGCCAGCCATCGGCCGGCTCGCCATGACGCGCATCTCGACGACGTTCTGAGATTGCCGCGTTGGGTGGTACTCTTCGGGGCGGTTCGCGACATGCGAGCCGCCCCGTCGTGCGTCTCGTACCGCTGCCGATGTCCATCCTGATCCATCCCGGTCCACCGCTCGTCGTCGGCCACCGTGGTGCCGCGGCGGTGCTGCCGGAGAATACGCTTCCCTCGTTTGCACATGCACTCGAACTCGGCGTCGATGCCGTCGAGTTCGACGTGCATGTCACTGCCGACGGTGTCGCGGTGGTGCACCACGATCCCACCACCGGCCGCACCTGCGGCATCGACCTGCCGATCGCGACCTCGCGCATCGCGGACCTGCGCGCGCTCGATGCGGGTACGACCTTCCACGGCGGTGACGGCCGTCCCGGCCCCGCGGCGATTCCGCTGCTCGACGAGGTGCTCGAGCTCACGGGCGACACGCCGGTGATCATCGAGTGCAAGACGGTCGCCGCAGCACCGGTCGTCCTGCAGGCGCTCCGGCGGCACGGCGCCGAGGGACGCGCGCTCACGGGCAGCTTCCTCGATGGCGCGATGCAGGTGGTGCGGCACGCCGGACAGCCGAGCGGCGCGTCGCGGCGGGACATGATCCGGTTGCTGCTGCGCCGCCTCGGCCGTCGCGCGCCCAGCCGCCTCCCGTACGCCGCGATGTGCCTGCCGGAGTCGTCGTCGGGTGTGCGTCTGCCGTTGGCCGTGTTCGCGGCGTGGGGCCAGCGGCTTGGTATTCCCGTGCACGTGTGGACCGTGAACACCGCAGCCGACGCCACGCGGCTCTGGGATCTTGGCGTGACGGGGATCATCAGCGACGATCCCGCGACCATCCTCGCCGCACGCACGGCGTGGCGCACGCGCAGGCCGGCCTGACGCTGCCTTCTGTTCCGGGCACCGGCCGGGCATATTGACCGCCGATGACTGCTCCCGAGACGATCCTCGATGCCCGCGCCTGCGAGCGCACCCTGCGCCGCATGGCCGACGAAATCGTCGAGCGCACTGCCGGCACCGAGAGCCTGGTGCTGGTGGGCATTCAGCGGCGTGGTGTCCAGCTGGCGGCACGGCTCGCCACGCTGATCGAGGAGCGTGAAGGGCGGCCGGTACCTCGCGGCGCGCTCGACATCACGCTCTACCGCGATGATCTCCAGACGGTCGGGCCGCGGCCGCTGGTGGGCGCGACCGAGATCCCGGTCGACATCGACGGCAAGCAGGTCGTGATCGTCGATGACGTGCTCTACACCGGGCGGACGGTGCGCGCGGCGCTCGATGAACTGGCGGATTTCGGCCGGCCGGCCAGAATCCTCCTCGCCGTGCTGATCGACCGCGGCGGCCAGGAACTGCCCATCCGCGCCGACGTGATCGGCAAGGTCCTCAGCGTGCCGGCCGGCTCGCAGGTGGATGTGCGGGTGGCCGAGCTGGATGGGGACGACACCGTCATCGTGAGTCCCGCCCGCGCAACGCAGCCGTGACGTCGCTCGGCAAGGACCTGCTCGACCTCGCGTCGCTGAGTGCGGAGCAGATCATTGCCATCCTCGACACGGCCGAGCCGCTCAAGGCGATCAGCCTCCGCGCGATCAAGAAGGTGCCGACGCTGCGCGGCGAGACGATCGTCAACCTGTTCTTCGAGGCCTCGACGCGCACGCGCGTCAGCTTCGAGTTTGCCGAGAAGCGCATGTCGGCCGATGCGGTGAACGTGGCGATCGGCAACTCGTCGGTGAGCAAGGGCGAGACGCTCGTGGACACGGCGCGGAACCTCGAGGCGATGAAGATCGACATGGTGGTGATCCGCCATCAGGCGAGTGGCGCGGCGCGCTTCCTCGCGGAGCGGATCGAGTCGAACGTGATCAACGCCGGCGACGGCACGCACGAACATCCGACGCAGGGCCTGCTCGACCTGCTCACGCTGCGCGACCGCTGGGGTTCGCTCCGCGGCAAGCGCGTCTGTCTCTGTGGCGACGTGCTGCACAGCCGCGTCGCGCGCTCGAACATTCACGGTCTGCGCAAGCTGGGGGCCGAGGTGGCGGTGTGCGGTCCGCGTTCGCTGCTGCCGAACGGTGCCGAGGAGGCGCTCGGCGTGACGGTCTTCGACCGCATCGAGGCCGCCATCGAGTGGGCCGATGCACTGAACATCCTGCGCCTGCAGCTGGAGCGCATGACGGCGGGCTACATCCCGTCGCTGCGTGAGTACAACCGCGTGTTCGGCGTGACGCGGGAGCGCCTGGAGCGCTCCCCGCGTGATCTGCTGATCCTGCATCCCGGGCCGATGAACCGCGGTGTGGAGATCGACTCCGACGTGGCCGATGGTCCGCACAGCCTGATCCTCGACCAGGTGACGAACGGCGTCGCCGTTCGCATGGCCGTGCTTTACCTGTTGCGGGGCGGACGCCCCGACCTCGCAGCGGCCGGCACGGCCGCGGGAGACTGACGCTCGCATGTCCATGCGCCCCCTGCTGCTGACCGGCGGCCACCTGCTCGATCCCTCCATCGGGCTCGATGGCATCGGTGACCTGCTGCTGGTGGATGGCACCGTCGCCGCCGTCGGCGGCACGATCGCCGGTCCTGATGACGCAGAGCGGATCGACTGCCGCGGACGGCACGTCACGCCGGGGTTCATCGACGTGCATTGCCACCTGCGTGAACCCGGCCGCGAGGACGTGGAGACGATCGCGACCGGGGCCCGCGCTGCCGCCGCCGGCGGATTCACTGCCGTCTGCGCGATGCCGAACACCGATCCCGTGACCGACAACCAGGCAGCGGTGGGCTTCATTCGCGCGCAGGCCGCCAAGGCCAATGCCGCGCGCGTCTATCCCATCGGTGCGATCTCGGTGGGCATGAACGGCGAGCGCCTGAGTGAGATGGGCGAGATGGTGGCCGCCGGCGCGGTGGCGGTGAGCGATGACGGCCGTCCGGTGGTGAGTGCGCAGCTCATGCGCACCGCGCTCGAGTACGCGCGCACCTTCGGCATTCCGGTCGCGGATCACTGCGAGGAGCCGACGTTGGCACACGGTGGCGTGATGAACGAAGGCGTCATCAGCGCCCGGCTCGGCCTGAAGGGCATTCCGTCGGAGAGCGAGGAGATCATGGTGATCCGTGACATCCTGCTCGCGCGGCGCACCGGCGGCCGCGTGCACCTCTGCCACATGAGCACGTGGGGGAGCGTGGAGCTGATTCGCTGGGGCAAGGAGCGTGGGATTCCGGTCACGGCAGAAGTCTGCCCGCACCATCTGACGCTGACCGAGGAGCGCGTGGGCCAGTACGACACCAATGCGAAGATGAACCCACCGTTGCGCACGCAGCGCGACGTGGACGCGCTCGTCGCCGCCCTCAAGGACGGCACCATCGACTGCGTCGCGACCGACCATGCGCCGCATCACAACGACGAGAAGAACCGCGAGTTCGCCGATGCGCCGAACGGGATCGTCGGCCTCGAGACGGCGCTCTCGGTGCTGCTCACCTGGCTGGTGACGCCGGGCACGCTGTCGCTGTCGCAGCTCGTCGAGAAGCTGTCATGTGCGCCGGCACGCGTGTTCGGGCTGCCAGGTGGCACATTGCGGCGTGGCGCGCTCGCCGATGTGGCCGTCTTCGATCCCGCCGCGACGTGGACGGTGCAGGGCAGTGACTTCCGCAGCAAGGGGCGCAATTCACCCTGGCTCGGCAGCACGCTGTCGGGTCGGGTGGACCGCTGCATCGTGGGCGGCCGGCAGGTGCACGTGCGCGACGGGATCGCGTGAGCCGCCGATGACGCCGACGCATCGGCCCGCGCGACTGACGGCGCCGTTCCCGGTCCGGGAGGCGCTGGTGGCCGCCTGCTGCGCCTTGGCGGAACGTGGGCTGCTGGCCGGACAGGATGGCAACCTGTCGGTGCGACTCGACGCCGATCGCGTGCTGGTGACGCCGGCCGGTTTCGCGAAGGGAGCGCTCGGCGCCGATGATCTGGTGGAGGTCAGTGCCGACGGGACACACCTCGCCGGCCGGAACCAGGCGACCAGTGAGCTCGGACTCCATCTGGCGGCATACGCGGCCCGGCACGACGTGCACGCCGTCGTGCACGCGCACCCGGTCCATGCGACGGCTTTCACATTGCTGGGCGAGGGGATGCCCGACGGGGTGCTGGCGGAACTGATGCTCACCGTGGGCCCCGTGGCGTTGGCACCGTTCGCGCATCCGGGAACGGCTGAGGTCGGGCGTGGGGTCGCCAGACTGCTCGTGGATCACGATGCGGTGCTGCTCGCGCACCATGGAGCGGTGACGGTCGGCCGGCACCTGCAGGACGCGCTGTTCGCGATGGAGAGTCTCGAACACGGCGCCCGGATGATCCATGCGGCGCGACAGCTCGGGCGTCTGGTTACGTTGGGGGATGCGGCGCAGCAGGCGCTGCGCGCGGCCCGGCGCGGGGCCCGCATGAATGCGGCCTCGGGTGCTGCGATCACGGAGAGGACCAATGACTGATGTGACCACGGCGCTCGATGCCATCGCGGCGCTGACCGGCGAGCGGACGAAGTACGAGGGCTGGCTGTCGGCGCTCGCGACCAAGGCGGACGTTCCGGCGCATGTCGTCGAGCGCGTCCGCAGAGATTACACCGGACGCCTGCGCTCGGTGCTGCAGGGGTTCGCGACGCATGTGCCCGATCTCGAGGCGGCGCTCGCGGCGCGGCAGGCGCGCGATGCGAAGCTCGCCGAGCAGGAGCAGCTGGGTCGTGACGAGCATGCCGAAGGCGAGCTGCGCCACATGGTCGGCGAGTACGACGACGAGCAGTGGAACCAGGTGCGAACCAGGCACGAGACGTCGCTGGCATCGCTGTCGCAGGACCGTCGCGGCGTGGCGGCCGAGCTGGCCAACGTGCAGCGTGCGCTGGCAGGGGCTGGCGAAGCCGCGCAGCGCGCGAATGCGCTGGGTGATTCGGTCGGAGCGTCGACGTCATCGTCGTCAGCCAGCACGACACCGGTCGCAGCGGGAAACGTGGTGGCGTCGGCCGCACCAACGGCACCGGTCGAGTCGTCGAACGGGAAGCCCCAGTCGACGTATCGCCCGGCGGCGCCGTCCACCAGCGCGCCGCAGCCGGTGGGTGCCGAGCGCCGCGACTCGGCCGCGGATGATCTGGGATTCCTTCGCGCATCCGGCGCGCCGACGCGTGAAGGGGGGGCGGCAGCGATCGGTGGGTCCACCAGAGGATCCGGCGATGGGCCGGCACTGCGCATCGTTCCCGATACGCCCCTCTCGACGCAGACCGCCACCCCCGGCTCCACGGTTGCTGCCGATGCGGCGAAGACGCTCAAGTGTGCCGAGTGCGGCACGATGAACTACCCGACCGAGTGGTACTGCGAACGATGCGGCGGCGAACTGGCCGTGCTGTAGCGGCATCAGTCACTGCGGAAACGACGAAGGGCGAACCCGAAGGTTCGCCCTTTGCCGTTGATGCCGGTGCTGCCAGAACGGTCAGGCCGCCGCGGCAGCGTTGACACGCTTTGCCATCCGGCTCTTCTGACGGGCGGCGGCATTCTTGTGGATCAGGCCCTTGCGGGCGGCACGATCGAGCAACGTGGTCGCCACACCACGCACCTCTGCCGACGCGCCCTCTCCCTTGGCCTTCTTGAGGGCGGTGCGCAGCGCGGAACGCTGCGCGCGATTGCGTGCCTGGGCGGCACGCGACTTCCGCATGTTCTTCTTTGCGGAGGCGATATTCGGCACTGAAGACTCCAAGTCGAAAAAATGAACACGGTTCGCCCATCTTGGGCGAACCGCGAAAGATAGGGAGTCAACGCGGCCTGTCAATCTTCGGTGGCGGGTTGGCCGGGGCGGGAGCGCCTCTTAGCTTGACCGTTCCGCCGCCGCCGGTGACTGCTGCCCGTTGCCGTCGTCCGCCCCGGTCTCCGTCCCGCCGCTGCCACCGTTGCCCGTCTTCGCCGCCTCACGCGCTGTCCGTTTGCCATACCGAGCTTCGTGCGGCGCCACGGCTGCAGCGCTCGGGTTTGGCGCGTGAGCGACGCAGTGACCGTGGCGCCGCTCGAGTCCGTGGTGCCGGACGCCATCGACTTGCAACCGGATGAGGAGGCACCGGCTCGTATCTTAGTGGCCGAGGCCGCTGTGGAGCCGGAGGATGTGCCCGGCAGTTTCGTCGTCGACCTGCCGGCCTACGCCGGTCCGCTGGATCTGCTCCTCGCGCTCATCCGCGACGAGAAGGTCGACATCTACGACATCCCGATCGCGCGGATCGCGAAGCAGTTCCTGTTGCGCATCCGGGTGTTGCAGCTGAACGACGCGGCGGAGTATCTCGAGCTCGCGGCGCGGCTGCTTCGCATCAAGGCCCAGCTGCTCCTGCCGCGGCATGGCGAAGCGGAGACCTGGGAAGACCCGCGTGCCGAGCTGGTGCGGCGCCTGCTCGAGTACCAGCAGATGCGCGAGGTGGTGGACATCCTCGAGCGTCGGGGCGACGATCGCCGCAGCCGCTTCGCGCGCGCCTATCTGCCGGAGAGCAGCGAGGTGTCCCTGGCGCCGCTCGCGCTGTCGCTTGGCGAACTGCTGACGGCGGTGGACCGCATTCTGCGCGTGACGAAGGAACCCACCGTGCACACCGTCGTCGCGCGCACGCTCGACGTGGCCGGCGCGATCGCGCTGGTCCGCACGATCGTCACGCAACGGCGCGCCGCCCGCTGGCGTGACCTCGTGGCGCGGGATGCCGAGCCGTGGCAGATCCTGTCGATGTTGCTGGCGCTGCTGGAGCTGGCAAAGCTGGGTGAGCTGCGGCTCGCCCAGCCGCGCCCCTTTTCGTCTGTCGAGATCGAACATGATACCCCTGGTGAAGCTGCTTGAAGCGGCGCTCTTCGCGAGCCCGCGCCCGATCCCGGTCGAGGAATTGAGGGCGCTCGCGCCTGAAGCGAGTCCGGCGGAGATCGCCTCGGCGCTGGACACGCTCCGCGAGCACTACGACGTGGATGGCCATGGTGTGGAACTCGCGGAGATCGGTGGCGGGTGGCAGATCCTGACTCGTGCCGAATACACGGAGGCGATCGAGCGGGCGCAGCTGGCGGCACGACCGCAGCGGTTGTCGGCGGCGGCACTGGAGACGCTGGCGATCATCGCGTATCGTCAGCCGATCGGTCGGACCGAGGTGGAAGAGATCCGCGGCGTCGCCGTGGGCTCGATTCTCAAGTCATTGCAGGAGCGCGCGCTGATCGACGTCGTGGGTCGGGCCGAAGGGCTGGGTCGTCCGTTGCTGTACGGTACGACACCGCTGTTTCTGGAGCAGTTTGCGCTGCGCCACCTCGAAGAACTGCCGCGCGCTGACGAACTGGCGATTGCGTTGCGGCCCTCACCGCAACCGCTGTGACCGGCCGCTCGCCTCGTCGCCCGGCCGCGCAGGGCAAGGCCGCCCCGGCACGCGGCGTGCAACCGCCGGCGCGGCCGCCAAAAAAGGGGACACGCACCCCGCTCGGTCCCGACGCCCGTGACCCGCGCAAGCGCAGTCCGCGGAAGAAGCCGGGGGCGGACGTGCGCGGTGCCGGCGTGGCACGGCCCGAAGCCGCCGTCGTGCCCACCACGATGAAGACGCCGAAGGATGCCCGCGAAACCATGCGCCTGCAGCGCTTTCTGGCGCGCGCCGGTGTCACGTCGCGCCGGCAGGCGGAGACGCTGATCACCAACGGCGAGGTCACGGTGAACGGTGTGGTGGCGACACTCGGCTCGAGCGTGGATCCGCTGCGTGATGTGGTCGTGATGGGTGGGAACCGCGTGAAGATGGCCGAGACGGTGACCTGGCTGGTGCTGAACAAGCCGCCCGGTGTCGTCACGACGCGCACCGATCCGGAAGGGCGCGACACGGTGTTCGACCTCGTGCCCGAAGTCCCCGGCCTGACCTACGTGGGCCGGCTCGATTACATGACCGACGGGGTACTGGTCATGACGAGCGACGGACGGGCGGCGCACCTGCTCACGCATCCGAGCCGAGAGCTGGCGCGCACCTACGAGGCCGTGGTGCAGGGGCCGGCGATGGCGGCACTCGACCAGCTGCAGGCCGGTGTCGAATTGGACGATGGCGTCGTGCTGGTGGACGCGGCGCACGTGGACAAACTGGGCCGGAGCAAGTGGCTGCTCACGCTCACGCTGCACGAAGGGCGGAACCGTGAGGTGCGTCGGCTGTGCGAAACGGTGGGGCTGGCCGTGGAGACGCTGACGCGCGTGAAGTTCGGCCCGGTGGCGCTGGGCGACCTTCCCCGGGGGAAGTGGCGTCCCCTGACCGCCACCGAAATGCGCGGGTTGGCACTTCGGGCCGGCGTCCGCGACTAATACGCATGGCGCAGCAGCAGGTCACTTTCTTCTGGCGGAGAACGCGCGAATGACGGCGGTGCCACTTCCTGCAACAGCTCCCACCGGCTCCGTGGTGGTGCAGGCAATCCTCGCCCAGGTGGCGCGACGCGTTGTGGGACAGGACGCCATGGTCGAGCGGCTGCTCATCGGCCTGCTCACCGGCGGCCACGTACTGCTCGAGGGTGTGCCGGGCCTCGCGAAGACGCTCACCGTTCGCACGCTGGCCGAGGCGATTCACACCACCTTCCGCCGCATCCAGTTCACCCCCGACCTGCTGCCGGCCGACGTGGTCGGCACGCAGATCTTCGACCAGGCCACCGGGGAGTTCCGCACCAGACCCGGGCCGATCTTTGCCAACATCGTGCTCGCGGATGAGATCAACCGCGCCCCGGCCAAGGTGCAGTCAGCACTGCTCGAGGCGATGCAGGAGCGCCAGGTCACGATCGGCGGCACGACCTTTCCGCTCGCGGAGCCGTTCCTCGTGCTCGCGACGCAGAACCCGATCGAGCAGGAGGGAACCTATCCGCTGCCTGAGGCGCAGGTGGACCGCTTCATGATGAAGCTGCGGGTGGAGTATCCGACGCGGGCCGAAGAGAAGGAGATCATGCGGCGCATGTCGTCCGGCGATGAGATCACGGTCACCGCGGCGGCGTCGCCCCAGGCGATCCTCCTGGCGCGCCGCGAGATCGCCGGGTTGCACCTCGACGAGCGCATCATGGACTACATCGTGGAGCTGGTCCACGCGACACGGCTCCCGGGCGAGGCGAACCTGCCGGATCTGGTGCCGCTGATCGAGTACGGGGCCTCGCCGCGCGCGTCGATCGCGCTGGCGCAGGCCTCGCGGGCGCACGCGTACCTGCGCGGCCGCACGTTCGTGCTGCCGGACGACGTCAAGGCGATCGCCCCGGATGTCCTGCGCCATCGCGTCGTGACGACCTTCGAGGCCGAGGCGCAGGACATCACGAGCGACGAGATCGTGCGCCGTATTCTCGCGGCGGTCGCGGCACCGTGATGCTGAGCTGGCGCCGCTCCGCCCCAGCGGTGCGACCGCCGGCACCCACTGCCGGCGCGTCGACCGGCGCACCGGCACCGCTCGACGTGCTGCAGCAGGTGCGCCGGCTGGAACTGCGCATGCAGCGCCTCGTCAATTCCCGCTTCGCCGGCGAGTACCGCTCTGCCTACAAGGGTCACGGCATGGAGTTCTCCGAGGTGCGCGAGTACCAGCCGGGCGACGAGGTGCGCAGCATCGACTGGAACGTCACGGCGCGGCTGCAGAAACCCTACGTCAAGCGCTATGTGGAGGAACGCGAGCTCACCGTGCTGCTCCTGGTGGATTGCTCCGCATCATCGCACTTCGGTACGCGGTCACGCTTCAAGGACGACGTCGAACTCGAGGTGGCTGCCGTGCTGGGTCTCTCGGCGCTGCGCAACAACGACCGTGTCGGGCTCGTCGCGTTCACGGATCGTGTGGAACACGCCGTGCCGCCGGCCAAGGGCCGCCGGCATGGTCTGCGTCTGTTGCGCGACCTGCTGATGCTGAAGCCCACCGGTCAGCGCACCGATATCGCGATGGCCTGCGAGCAGGCCGCGCGGCACCTCGACCACCGTGCGCTCGTGTTCGTGATCTCCGATTTCCGTGACCCCGGCGCCGAACGCGCCTTGCGGCGACTCGCGGCGCGGCACGAGGTGGTCGTGATCACGGTGGATGATCCGGTCGAGGCAGCGTTTCCCGATGCGGGCGTGTTGGTGCTCGTCGATCCGGAAACCGGGGCGCGCGTCGAGGTGGACACCGGCGATGCCGCGTTCCGCGCGCGCTACGCCGCCGCTGCAACCGAGGTGACCCTCGCGCGCGAGCAGGTCTTCGCACGGAGCGGTGTGTCGGTGATCGGCCTGCGGACGAACGCCGGCATCGTCGAGCCACTGCTGGCGTTCTTCCGACGCGGCCGCATGACGCGTCGTCATGCCTAGGCTGCGCCTCCGGCTCGTTGGATCGCTGCTGACGATCAGCGCCGTGACGCTGCGCGCGCAGTCGGCGCCTGTGACTGTCTCGCCCGCGCCACCTGCCACCGACAGCGCCGGAGTCGTGACGTTCCGCCTTCGCCCCGATACGGTCACCGTGGGCGAGCCGTTCGAGTTGCAGTTGCGAGCCATCGCGCCGCCGGGGCGGATCGCACGGTCGCCGGCCGTTCCGGACACCGGCGGCATGGTCGAGGCGCTCGACCCGGCGCGCACGAGCCGGCGCGGCGACACGCTGCTCGTCACGTACCGGCTGATTGCGTGGCAACCCGGTGTGCTCACGATTCCGCTGGCACCGGTCGTCATGCAGCGCGGCCCGAGCGAGGTGCTCGTGCCGGTGGATGCGCGCGTGGTGGTGCGGTCGGTGCTGCCGCCCGACAGCGCGGACCGCGTGCCGAAGCTGCCGCGTGAACTCTATGCGGAACCACCCGCCTGGTGGCAGCGCTGGTGGCGGTGGGTGGCGGCGCTGCTGGCTGTGCTTGCCCTCGTCTGGATGGTGGAGCGGTGGCGCCGTCGGCGGCGTGCCCCGGCGCGGACTGCCGGCACGCCGAGCGGGCGTGCCGACACCGCGTTCGCACGCCTGGACGCCCGCCAGCTGGCCAGTGCCGGCGAAGGGGCACGGCACATTGCCCTCGCCGGCGAGATCGTGCGCCAGTACCTGGCCGAAGTCGAGCCATCGCTGCCGCTGGCGCTCACCAGCGCAGAACTGCTGCGTGCCGTGGAGCCGATCGCAGGCATCTCCGATGCGCAGCTCGCGCACCTGCTGCGCAAGGTGGATGCGGTGCGGTTCGGCGGACGACCGGTGCCGGCCGGCGTGGTGCAGGACGTCGACGGTGCCGCGCAGGCGTTCGTGCGCGATGTGGAACGGGCGCGCACGGCCGCGCAGGCGGAGCGCGCCGCATGACTGCCGCCATGCTCGATTGGTGGAGCGGGCTCGGGATCGCGCTCGGCGTGCCGTGGGCCCTCGCGGCGTTCCTGGTCCTGCCGCTCGTCTGGTGGCGACGACGGAAGACGGCCGCCGAGGCGATGCCGTTTGCGGCCCTCGACGTCGTGATGCTCGCCGCGCCGCGGCCGAGTGGGGTGCGGCGGTGGTTGATGCGTCTGCGACTCGTCGCGCTGGCCGGATGCGTGCTGGCGCTGGCCCATCCCTTCTCGCGCGGAGGTGCGCGACGCGAGACGCGTGACGGCATCGACATCATGCTCGCCTTCGACATCTCCAGTTCGATGCTGGCGGAGGATTTTCAGCCACAGAACCGACTCGAGGTGGCGCGGGCACAGGTCAAGGAGTTCGTGCGGCTGCGGAATGCCGACCGCATCGGCATCGTGTCGTTCGCCGGCGAGGCGCTGACGCAGGTGCCGCTGACGGCGGATCACGATGTGGTGCTGGCGGCGATCGACCAGCTCCAGCCCGGCCAGCTCGACGACGGGACTGCCATCGGCACGGCCATCGCCACCGCGGCCAATCGCCTCCGGGCGGCGAGCGGCACCTCCCGGGTGCTGATCCTGCTCACCGACGGCGTGAACAACCGCGGACAGGTGGACCCGCGCACGGCGGCTCGCGCGGCATCGGCCTTCGGCATCCGCGTCTACGCAATCGGCGTCGGGACGGACGGCATGGCGCCGGTGCCCGTCGGCCGAGGCTTGATGGGCCTGCGCTACGAGACGCAGCGCGTCGAGATCGATGACGCGCTGCTCACCGAGGTCGCACGGGCCACGGGCGGACGTTACTTTCGCGCCCGCGATGCCGCGGCGCTCGAGCGTGTCACCCGCGAGATCGATCGGCTGGAACGCACGCCCACGCTGGCGCGGCGTTCGCTGCCGCGATCGGAGTGGTACATCATTCCGGCGACCTTCGCATTGATCGCGCTGCTGCTGGAGATGTGGGTGCAGCTGCGTCGGGGCCCGATCCCATGATCATCGGCGGGTTTTTGCTCTCGGTGTTCGCGCGACCATGGCTGTTGGCCGTGGCCCTGCTCGTGAGTGGCAGCGTCGCGTGGATCGGCTGGCGAACCGACGCACGGCGTCGCGCGCGGCTGGCGCAGCTCGGTGACCTGCCCGTGCTCGAGCGGCTGATCCCGGCGCGGACGGGCGGATGGCCGCCGCGACTGCGCGCGATCGTGCTCGGCGCGGCGGCGCTCTGCATCGGTATTGCGCTGGCCGGGCCGCGCTGGGGCGAGCTTCGTGAGCGTCGGCGCGATCTGGGCGTGGACATCGCGCTCGTGCTCGACGTCTCGGCCTCGATGCTGGCGATGGACGAGGGCGGGTCACGCCTCGATCGCATGAAGGGCGACGTCCGACGGCTGCTCGCCACGATGCCTGGGGCGCGCGTCGCGCTGTTGGTGGTGGCGGGTCGGAGCTATATCCTGACGCCGCTCACGGCGGACCACGACGCACTGGAGCTCTTTCTCGACGGGCTCGATCCTGGCATGGTGAGCCAGGGCGGCACAGCCCTCGCGCAGGGCCTCACGCAGGCGACGCAGTTGCTCGGTGCCAGTCTCGACGGCGGCGACCGCGCGCTCATCGTGATGAGCGACGGAGAGACGTGGGATGAGCAGGAGACGGTGCTCAGTGCGGCGAAGGCGGCCCACGACGCGCGTATCGTGGTGGTGACCGTCGGGTACGGGACGACTGCCGGCGCGACGATCCCGGTGAGCGGTGGTGCCAAGCGTGACGCAGACGGCCGACCGGTGGTGACGCGCGCCATGCCGGCGACGCTGCAGGCCATCGCCAGCAGCGCCGAAGGGGTGTACGTGGACGGAGTGGCCGCCGACCGGCCTGGCCGCGTGCGTGCCGCGCTCCGGCGACTGCGGCAGACGGAGCGCGTGGCCAATGCCGGCGTTTCGCCGATTCAGCGTTACGCGATCTTTCTCTGGCCGGGATTCATCCTGCTGCTGCTCGATGCGCTGTTCGCGGAACGGTCGCGCCGGGTGCGCCCGGCAGTGCGTGCCGCGTCGGTCATCGTGGTCGCCGTGCTGGCGATCCCGCCCCACCTGGGCGCACAGCAGTCCGGTCGCGGCAACGACGAGGCGCTGGCGCTCTATCGCGACCGCCGCTTCGTCGAGTCTGCACGCGCCTTGCAGGCACAGCTGGCCTCTGGCGACCGCAGCGTTCGGACGCTCTACAACCTCGGCACCGCGCTGCTCGCAGCAGACTCCGTGGGTCCTGCCACGGAAGCGCTCGACCGGGTGGTCACGATCGCGCCGGATGCAGACCTGCGCTTCCGTGCGCTGTTCAATCTCGGCCTCGCGAATCTCCGTCGCGCCCGCGCCACGCCGCGGGCGCTCTCCGGTGCGTACTATGCCGCTGCGGTGGCGGCGTATCGGCGCGCACTGCGCACGCGCACCAATGATCCGGACGCCAAGTGGAATCTCGAGCTGGCCATCCGGGAGCAGGAGCAGCAGGGCGGGGGCGGCGGCAGCGGTGGTGGTGGGCCGCAACCGCCGCCATCCACACCGCCGCCGCCATCGCCGGCGCAGCAGGATCTCGAAAAGCAGCGTGCGGCGGCGGTGCTGAACAGCGCTGCGCGCGATGAGCGCGACGTCCAGACCAAGCGACTCCGTGACGGCCGCCCGTCCCGCGACGCGTCGGGAGTGCGTGACTGGTGAGCGTCACCCTCGGTGTGATGATGCAGATCGCCGTGTCGGTGCAGGTCGCCGATACGATCGTGGCGCGGAGTCCCGCGACCATGATCGTGCGGGCCACGACGCCCGGCAACACCGCTCCCGTGCTGTCACGGCCGTCGGCCACTGCCGCAGCCGTGCAGCTCGTCAGCGACGTCACGCGGCTCGGCGGGGGCTTCGGCCAGGCCGTCGCCACGCGCGAGATGCGGTACACCGTGCGTGCGTCGGCCCCCGGCAGCATCGTCATCGCGCCGGTCGTGGCGACGCTCGGTGCACAGCAGGCGACGAGCGCGGAACGCACGATCGTGGTGCGGCAGCCGCCCTCGAATGCGGTCCCCGCCATCGTCACCCGCGCGCCGCTGTCGCGCGGCACGCTGGTCAACTTCCACGCGCTGGTCACGCCCGACACCGTGTGGGCTGGCGAGCAGGTGACACTGCAGGTCGGTGTGTTCATCGACGATGACCTGCGCGGTCGGCTGTCCCGGAACCCCGAGTACATCGCGCCGTCGGTGGACGGCGCCGTGGCGTACGACCTGCCGGTCGCAAACGACGACCTCCCGGTCCGCGATGTGGACGGCGCCCGCTATCGGCCGTTCGTGTTCGCGCGTGCGCTCTTTCCGCTGCGTACGGGCGTGTTGCTCGTACCGCCGGCGCGTCTCGCCTACTCGGTGGGTGCGGCAGGGACGATGTTCGGTGGCCGACAGGAGCGGCAGACCGTGGCCACCACGGCGAATCGCGTGGTCGTGCGCGAGCTGCCCGTCGCCGGTCGCCCGTCCGACTTCGGCGGTGCGGTCGGCGTGTACGGGCTCAGCGCGTCGCTCGAGAAGCCGACCGGACGCGTCGGTGATGCAGTGCAGCTCACGTTGCGCGTCGAGGGCGTCGGCAACGTGAAGCTGCTGCCGGCACCGACGCTCGCAATCCCGGGAGTCACCGCCAGCGCACCACTGGAGGCGATCGCCGTCGATTCGTCCGACCTGCTCGTGCGCGGCAGCAAGACCTTCCGCTTCCTGCTCACGCCCACGCGTGACGGGACCATCTCCCTCGGTGCGCTGCGCTATCCCTACTTCAATCCGGCACGGGGCGTCTACGAGGCGGCCACCGCCGATGCCGGCACCCTCCGCGTGGGTCCGGGATCGACGGCGATCGACGTCGACGTCGACGTCGACGTCCCTGACGCCGCACTGCCGATCCGCCGGTGGCAGCCGGTTCGTCAATCCGATCTGGCGGAGACGTGGTGGTTTCGTGGCTTGCTCGTCGTCGTGCTGGCTCCCTGGATGGCACTCGGTGGGCGTCGGGTGGCGCGAATTCTCGGAGTGCGTGGTGCCGCGCCGCGGCCACCGCGGCAGAGCCGGACCGGTGGCGCGGTCGATGGCGTCCGCGTTGATCCTGCAGCGCTGCGGCGCTCGTATCTCTCCGCCCTGGCGCCGATGGTGCAGTTGCGCCCCGACGAGCCGTTCGCGGTCGTGGACGTCGTCCGCCGACTCCGCCGCGCCGGGGTGACACCGGACGCCGCCGAAGCGGCCGGCGCGCTGCTGCGGCGACTCGACCTGCTCACATTCGGTGCAGGTGATGGTGCGAGCGCCGCGATGCTCGACGCGCTCGCGAGCGAGGCACAGGCGGTCCAGACCCAGTTGTCCGGCGAACTGTCCGTGGCTGGAACGCGACGGCTCGCCGCCGCCGCGGCGCGGCTGATGGTGCTCATCACACTCCCACTTGCCGCGCTCCTCGCGCAGCCGCCGGCGTTCACGACCGGGGTCATGGCGTATCAGCAGCAGCGGTTCGATGTCGCGGCAGCCGCCTTTGCGGAGGCGGCGGCAGCCGAGCCGCGCAGCGCCGAGGCCTGGGCCAATCTCGGAGCCGCGCACTGGATGCGGGCCGACACGGCCGGAGCCATCGTGGGGTGGCAGCGGAGTGCCCGCCTCGCACCGTGGACGAGCAACGCGCGCGCGCGCCTCGCACAGTTCGCGATGGAATCGGACCCGCGGCTCATGATCATCCCGATCGACACCGCTGCGTCGTGGCTCGTGCTGCTCGGCGTCACGACGCTGCTCTCGGTCGCTGGGGCGGTGTGGCGATGGCGCGATCGGCCGCTGTCGAACGGTGCGCTCGTTGGCGGCGCGGCAGTCGTCGGGTGCTGCGCCATCCTGACGATGGCAGCGGAGCGGTCCGCCGATGGCGCAGGCCTGGTCGTGGTGCGGCACGAGCTGGCGTTGCGCACCGAGCCGGTGCTGGCGGGTGAGTCAGGCGCCCGGGCCCGTGCGGGTGAACTCGCCCGCGTCATCGACTCGGCGTCGAGCTGGCGCCGGATCACCGTCTCGGGCGGTCGCACCGGCTGGGTGGAAACCGACGCCGTTCGCTCGCTGGCCATCGACGATGCGCGGGACGTCGCGCGCGCGGAGGCACGCGTCGCGGGCGAGGCGCCGGTCCCGTAGGTTCAGGGATGTCCCGGATCGCCGTCCTCGCCGCCGCCGTCGCTGACCAGATCGCCGCCGGCGAGGTGGTCGAGCGTCCGGCATCCATCGTGAAGGAGCTCATCGAGAACGCGCTCGATGCCGGCGCGATGGACATCGGCGTCGAGGTGGAAGACGGTGGGCGAAGCATGATCCGCATCCGTGACGATGGCGCCGGTATGTCGGCCGAGGAGGCGGTGCTGGCGCTCGCGCGACATGCGACGTCGAAGATCCGCGTCGCGCACGACCTCGTCGGTGTCTCCACGTTCGGCTTCCGCGGCGAGGCGCTCCCGGCGATCGCGTCCGTCTCGCACCTCGTCCTCGAGACAGCCGAAGCGGATGGTGAAGGGACGCGGGTCGTCGTCTCGCAGGGGATCCGACAGGCGGTGGACCCCGTTGCGCGCCGCCGCGGCACCACGATCACGGTAACGGAACTGTTTCACGCCGTCCCCGCCCGTCGCAAGTTCCTCAAGAGCGCGCGTGGCGAGTGGCGCGCGATCGCGGACCTGCTCGCGACGATCGCCCTCGTGCGCCGAGATGTGCGCATCACGGCGGCGCACGAGGGAAAGGTCGTATTTACCGCGGTGCCGGCACGCACCTGGCGCGAGCGGCTCGCCGCCGTGTGGCCCGGGGTCACGCCGGCGTCGATGCTCGATGTCGACGACGTGCAGGGCACCGTGCACGTGCGCGGCGTGGTCGAACAGCCAGCCAGCGTCGGGCTGGCCGCACGACGCGTTTTCCTGATGGTCAACGGGCGGGCCATTCGTGACACGGGTCTCGTGCGTGCCGCCGAGAGTGCCTATCTCTCGACGATTCCTGCAGGGGCACGTCCCACCGTGGCACTCGACATCCGCCTGCCGGGCGACGCGGTCGACGTGAACGTGCATCCGGCCAAGGCCGAAGTGCGGTTTCACGACCGGTGGGGAATCGAGCGCGTCGTCGAGGGCGCCGTGCGTCGCGCGCTGGGTGTGGCTGCGGCCGCACCACTCCTGCCGTCGCGATTCGGTGCGGAACGCACCTGGGCCCCAGCGGCGCCATCGCGGGACATCGGACTGCTGCGAACCGTTCCTGCGCCAGAGCCGCTGTTCGCTCCCTCTCCGTTCGTCTCGTCCCCTGAGGATGCGGCCGACGCTGCTGCAGTCCGAGCCACCGCGGCGGTCACGGTGCCCGACGTGGCCATCGATGTGCCGCCACTGTTGCAGTTGCGGCGCACCTGGCTGCTGTTCGAACGCGACGATGGTGTGGTGCTCATCGATCAGCATTCGGCCCACGAACGCGTGCTGTACGAGCGCCTCATGACGAAACTGCACGGCGGCGACGCGGTGGTGCAGACGCTCTTGTTCCCGCTCACGCTGCACCTGGCACCGGCCGAAGCGGATGCCTTCGAGGCCCATCGCGATGCGTTCGTGGCGCTGGGGTTCGGGATCGAGGGGTTCGGCGGCCAGACGCTCGTGGTCCACAGCGTCCCGATGCCGCACCCACGCTTCGACGCGGAACGGGCACTGCGTGAGACGCTCGCATCACTGGCTGGCGACCGGATCGCGAGCACGGCCACACGGCATGAACGCCTCGCGATGACGGTGGCGTGCAAGGCGGCCGTGAAGGCGGGAGACGCGCTGTCGACCGCAGAGATGCGGGCGTTGTTCATCGATCTGGCACGCACGCAGCTCCCCGCCCACGATGTGCATGGCCGGGCCACGATCGTGCAGCTGAGCTGGGATGAACTCGAGCGGCGGTTCGGACGTGCGTGAGGTCGCGATCATTTGCGGGCCCACCGCAGCGGGGAAGTCGGCCATCGCCATGGCCCTGGCGGAAGAAACGGGTGCGGTGCTGATCAGCGCCGACTCACGCCAGGTGTACCGAGGCTTCGACATCGGCACTGCCAAGCCCAGCCTCGCCGACCGCGCGGTCGTGTCGCACTGCGGCATCGACATCATCGATCCCACCGAGCGATACTCGGCTGCGGCATGGTCGGCGAGCGCGCTGCTGTGGCTGGATGCCTGCGCCGCCGCGGGCCGTCCGGTCATCATCGTGGGTGGCACGGGCTTCTACCTGCACGCGCTCGAGGCGCCACTGTTCGAGTCGCCGCCGCTCGACGAGGTTCGGCGCGCGGCATTGCTCGCCGAACTCGACACGGTGCCGACCGAGGAACTGCGGCGGCGCTGCACCCACGTCGACCCCGCGCGCGCGCACCTCGGTCGCACTCAGTTGCTTCGCGCGCTCGAGACGGAGGCCCTGACGGGTCGCCCGCTCAGCGTGTGGCTCGCCGAACGGGCGCGGCCGGCGGCGGTGCGGGCTCACTACCTGCTCGTGGACCCGGGCCCGGTCCTCCGGGAGCGTATCGCGGCACGCGTGGAGACGATGATCGCGGCGGGATGGGAGGCTGAAGTGGCGGCACTGGCCACCAGTGTTCCAGCCGCAGCGCCCGCGTGGAACGCCTGCGGCTACGGCGCGCTGCGCGCCACGCTGGCGGGCGATCTGCGCCGTGACGCGGCCCTCGAACGGACCGTCATCGACACGCGGCAATACGCCAAGCGTCAGCGGACCTGGTTCCGGCACCAGCTTCCCGCCGATCGGGTCACGCCACTCGACCCGTCGTCACCCGGCGCGACCGCGCGTGCAGTGCAGTGGCTCGAATCGGCATCCCTGACGGAGCACACGTGAAGATCGGTATCACCTGCTATCCCACCTACGGCGGCTCGGGCGCAATGGCGACGGAGCTGGGCATCGCGCTGGCGGCGCGCGGCCATGAGATCCATTTCATCACCTATGCGCAGCCATTCCGGCTGCCGGCCTATCTGCCGCGCGTCTACTTCCATGAAGTGGATGTGGGCCGGTACCCGCTGTTCGAGTTTCCACCGTATGATCTCGCGCTGGCGGTGCGCATGCACGAAGTAGTCCGCAGTGCCGGACTCGACGTCCTGCACTGCCACTACGCCATCCCGCATGCCACCAGCGCCTGGATCGCTCGCGAGATGATGCGGGAAGCCGGGCATGACGTCGCGGTCGTGACGACGCTGCACGGCACCGACATCACCATCGTCGGCCAGGATCCATCATACTGGGCCATCACGAAGTTCTCGATCGAGAAGTCGGATCGGATCACCGCAGTGTCGGAGCACCTGCAGCGCGAGACGATCACGGCCTTCGGGTGCACCGGCTGCGCCGTGGAAGTCATTCACAACTTCATCGATCCTGCCGTGTACGACCGCAGTCGGTATCCCGGCTCGCTGGGCGGCCTGTCGCCGTCGCCGGGCAAGGTGCTGATGCACGTGAGCAACTTTCGCGCGGTGAAGCGCACGGCGGATGTGGTCCGGATCTTCGCGCACGTCGCGGCGAAGCTCCCGGCCACGCTCGTGATGGTCGGCGACGGCCCCGATCGCGGACTGGCGCAGGAGGAAGCGCGACTGCTCGGTGTCGCCGACCGCGTGCAGTTCCTCGGCCGTATCGACAACGTGGCCCCGCTGCTGTCCGGGGCCGACCTCTTCCTGCTGCCGTCGGAGAACGAATCCTTCGGTCTCTCGGCGCTCGAAGCGCTGGCCTGTGGCGTGCCTGTGGTGGCGTCCAACGCCGGTGGCATTCCCGAGGTCATCCGGCCCGGCATCACGGGCGCCCTCTGCGCGGTGGGCGATGTCACCGCCATGGGGGACGCCGCACTGGCGATCCTGTCCGATGAGGGCCGGTGGGCCGCCATGAGTGCTGCGGCGGCCAGTGATGCGCGTGAGCGTTTCAGCGAAGCGCGGATCATCGGCCAGTACGAGGCCACCTACGAAGACGCACTTGCCGTCGCGGCCTCCCGTCGCCGTGTCCGTGAGCGCGACACGCCGCTCGCATCGGCGACCATCGACCGCTGAACTTTCGTGGCACGGCGCCGCGCCGCGCCGCGTCCCTCCCACGTCCGCCACCATTGCATGAGCGTTTTTCAAGCCTTCGTTCTCGGTATCCTGCAGGGACTCGCCGAATTCCTGCCCATCAGTTCGTCCGCGCACCTGAGCCTCGCGCCATACCTGTTCGGGTGGAAGGATCCCGGACTCGCGTTCGATGTCGCGCTGCACCTCGGCACGCTGGCGGCGGTGCTCTGGTACTTCCGGCGTGAGTGGGTCGCGCTGACGAAGGCCGGGTTCGACATCGTGCGCACGCAGCGTGTCACCGGTGACGAGCAGTGGCGCGCCGTCTACATCGTGATCGCGACGATTCCCGGCGCGATCGGCGGCCTTCTGTTGCAGGAGTATGCCGAGACGGTCTTCCGGGCTCCCGTGCTCACCGCCATCGCGCTGATCGTGATGGGGACACTCCTCTGGGCGGCCGACCGCTTCGCACCACAGGCCCGCGAACTCCGCCAGGTGCGCTGGGTCGACGCGCTCCTGATCGGCGTGGCGCAGGTGTTCGCGCTCATCCCCGGTGTCTCACGCTCCGGATCGACGATGACCGCAGGACGCGCGCTCGGTCTCGACCGGACCGCCGCGGCGACCTTCAGCTTCCTGATGTCCATGCCGATCACGGCCGCGGCGGCGGTGATCAAGGTCCCCGAAGCGCTGCGCGAAGGCATCACGCTGCCCATCGTCGTCGGCATTCTCGCGTCGGGGATCAGCGGGTGGCTCGCGATCTCGGTACTGCTGCGTTACGTCTCGAGCAAGAGCTTCGGCGTTTTCGCCGTGTATCGCTGGGTGCTCGGGATCGTGGTGCTTGCCGTCATCTACAGCCGGCAAGGGTGACCTCGGCAGTGGAGGCACTGGCCATGTACGATGGCGTCGCCTGCGAGGCGCTGGCGACGTCGGTGCGCGCGCCGTGGATCGTGCACGTGGCCGACTGCACGAGCACGATGGACCTGGCGCACCACCTGGCGTCCGAAGGAGCGGCGCATGGCACCGTCGTCGTTGCGGACACGCAACGCGCCGGGCGGGGCAGGAGCGGCAAGGCGTGGCACTCCGACCGGGGCACCGGCGTCTGGGTGAGCGTGCTGCTGCGCCATCTGTCGTCGGCACCGGTGGGACTGCTCTCGATCCGCACCGGGCTTGCGCTGGCCCAGCGGCTCGATGCCCAGACTCGGGCACCGGTGACGCTCAAGTGGCCGAACGATCTGCTGCTCGACGGTGGCAAACTCGCCGGCATCCTCACCGAGGCACGTTGGCGCGGCGATATGATGGAGTGGTTGGTGGTGGGCGTCGGAGTGAACCTGACCGCGCCACCGCCGGATGCGTCGCGTCCGACCGCGCTGCGTGTGGCAACGCTGTCGCCCAGCGCGCGTCGGGCCGCCGTGCTGACGGAGGTGGTGCACGCAATCTCGTACGCCGCGACCCGCACCGGAGTGCTGACCGGCGCGGAGTGTTCCGAGTATGCCGTGCGCGATGCCGTGGCCGGGCGTGTGATCCGGGCGCCGTTGGCGGGGACCGTCCGCGGCATCACGCCCGACGGCGCACTCGTCGTGCAGACCGCAGACGGAGAGCGTCATGCCATCGCGGGTTCGATCGAGTTCGACCACCCTGCACCGGAGCGGTGACTGATGTTGCTCGTGTCTGATGTCGGCAATACCGAGACGACGATCGGCCTCGCCGACGGGGATCGCATCGCGCACCACTGGCGCGTGATCACCGCGACCAGCCGCACGCCTCACGAGTATGCGCTGCTGCTACGCTCGCTGCTCGACCTTGCCGGCGTGGCCCATGCCCGTGTCTCGGGTGCGGCGCTCGGGTCGGTCGTGCCGGCGGTGACGGCGCCGCTGGTGGAGGGCATTCAGCACGCCTTCGGCGTTGCGACGCTCATTGTCGATGCGATGGCGGGGCTGCCGATCACGCTCGATGTCGAGGAGCCGAACACGGTCGGTGCGGATCGGGTGATCAACACCCTCGCGGCCAGCCGACTGTATGGGCGCGATTGCATCGTCGTGGATCTGGGCACCGCCACGACCTACGACTGCATCACGGCTGACGGCGTCTTCCTCGGCGGCGTGATTGCGCCGGGGGTGCTCACGTCGCTCGAGACGCTGACCCGGCGCACCTCGAAGCTGCCGGCGACGGAGCTTCGCACACCGCAGCACGTCATCGGCCGACGGACGGAGGAGTGCATCCGGTCCGGGGTCGTCTACGGCGCGGTCGACGCCATCACCGGCATCGTGGGACGGATCAGGGCGGAGTGGCCCACGACACGGGCGCCCCTCGTGATCGGGACCGGAGGCCTGGCCGCGATGCTCGCGCCACTCTGTCCCATCCTCGCGGTCGTCGACGCGGACCTCACGTTGAAGGGGCTCGAACTGGCGCACCGACTCCTGACCAGCTCCGATGCCCACTGACCAGGCTCGACAGCAGGATCGTCGGCAAGTTGTCAGAGAGCCGGGCCAAGTCGTTACCTGACAATGGTTTAGGTGGTTTTCAGCGCGAGAGGACATCATCGTTCGCGTCCGCTTGACCCCTCCGCGCGACCTGCTATCTTTCGGTTGTTAGCAGTCAGGCACGACGACTGCCAACGCCGGCGCGCGTGTCTTGGTCCGCGCGCTCATCACAGTCACACGTCAGGTCTGGAGGAAGGACGATGACCACCAACAGTGCCATCGGCGCCAAGGTCACCCCGTTGGCCGATCGCGTTGTCGTGAAGCCGCTCGAAGAGGCGGAACAGATGCGCGGCGGGCTGTACATCCCGGATACCGCGAAGGAAAAGCCCCAGCAGGGCGAGATCGTCGCGGTCGGTCCCGGCAAGTACGAAGACGGGAAGCTGGCCCCGATGACCGTCAAGGTCGGAGACCGTGTGCTGTACGGCAAGTACAGCGGCACCGAGGTCACGATCGAGGGCGAGAACGTGCTCATTCTCCGCGAGTCGGATGTACTCGCGGTCCTCGCCTAATCGCTTTTCGAGGATAGATACCGATGGCTGCCAAGGAACTGCATTTCAACGTCGACGCCCGTGCTGCGCTCAAGCGCGGCGTCGATCAGCTGGCCGACGCCGTGAAGGTGACCCTCGGCCCCAAGGGCCGGAACGTCGTCATCGACAAGAAGTTCGGCGCGCCGACCGTGACCAAGGACGGCGTCACCGTCGCCAAGGAAATCGAGCTTTCTGACCCGCTCGAGAACATGGGTGCGCAGATGGTGAAGGAAGTCGCGACGAAGACCAGCGACAACGCCGGCGACGGCACCACCACCGCCACCGTGCTGGCCCAGGCGATTTATCGCGAAGGCCTCAAGAACGTGACGGCCGGCGTCAACCCGATGGCCCTCAAGCGCGGCATCGACAAGGCCGTCACGGCCGTCGTCGAGGAGCTGAAGCGCATCTCCGTGCCGACCAATGGCCGGAAGGAAATCGCCCAGGTTGCATCGATCTCGGCAAATAACGACAAGGAAATCGGCGAGCTGATCGCCAGTGCGATGGAGAAGGTCGGCAAGGACGGCGTCATCACCGTCGAAGAGGCCAAGGGCCTCGAGACCACTCTCGAGACGGTCGATGGCATGCAGTTCGACCGCGGCTACGTCTCGCCGTACTTCGTCACGGATCCGGAGAAGATGGAGGCGGCCCTCGAGGACGCGTACATCCTGATTCACGACAAGAAGATCAGCGCCATGAAGGAGCTCCTCCCGGTGCTCGAGAAGGTCGCCCAGACGGGCAAGCCGCTCATGATCATCGCCGAGGACATCGAGGGTGAGGCGCTTGCCACGCTCGTCGTGAACAAGCTCCGTGGCACGCTGAAGATCGCCGCCGTCAAGGCGCCGGGCTTCGGTGACCGCCGCAAGGCGATGTTGCAGGACATCGCGATCCTCACCGCCGGCAACGTCATCTCCGACGAAGTGGGCTTCAAGCTCGAGAACGCAACCCTCGCCGACCTCGGCCGCGCCAAGCGCGTCGTCATCGACAAGGACAACACGACCATCATCGATGGCGCTGGCGACAGCGACAGCATCAAGGGCCGTGAGAAGGAAATCCGCGCCGCGATCGAGAAGAGCACCTCCGATTACGACAAGGAGAAGCTCCAGGAGCGTCTCGCGAAGCTGTCCGGTGGTGTGGCCGTCGTGAACGTCGGCGCCGCCACGGAAGCCGAGATGAAGGAGAAGAAGGCTCGCGTCGAGGACGCGCTGCATGCCACGCGTGCCGCTGTCGAGGAGGGCATCGTCCCCGGTGGCGGTGTCGCGCTGATCCGCGCGCAGCGTGCGCTGGTGAACCTCAAGTTCGATGATGCCGAGGAGAATATCGGCGTCGCGATCATCCGTCGCGCCATCGAGGAGCCGATCCGCATGATCGTCCAGAATGCGGGCGGCGAAGGCTCCATCGTCGTCGAGAAGGTGAAGGCCGCCGAGTCGAATACGTTCGGCTACAACGCCCTCACCGATACGTACGAGGACCTGGTGCAGGCCGGCGTCATCGACCCGACCAAGGTCACCCGGACCGCGCTGCAGAATGCCGCGTCGATTTCGGGCCTCCTCCTCACGACCGAAGCGCTGATCGTCGAGAAGAAGGAAAACTCGCCGGCGCCTGCTGGCGGCGGCGGTGGTGGTGGCGGCATGGGCGGGATGTACTAGGTCTCACCAGGCCAGGCACGACGGAACGGGGCGGCGCATCACACGATGCGCCGCCCCGTTCCACAGGTACTCCCCGTTCGACACTCCTGCAGCGCGTCGCGGGCGCGCCGTCACTCGTCGCGTTGCGCGACGTCCTCGAGCGCCGACAGCAGCGCATCGAGCGCAGGCAGCGTGGTCGACGCGATGCCCTTCGGGGCGGCATGCAGTTCGCGCATGCGCGCGCGCAGCGTCGTGACGTCGCCGGACGTCACCCAGAATTGCTCCCAGTCATCCGAGGACTGATCCTCCACGAAACCGGTCATGCGCTCGTGCAGGGCGCCAAGCTCGAACAGCGCACCACGCTCGGTCGCATTTCCGTCGGCGCGGCGGGCAGCGCCGTGGCTGCGCAGCACGCGCATCACGTCGTGCAGTGCCGCAACGCCTGCCGCCATCACCTGCATGCGGTGCGGCACGACCGCGCCGCTGCGCGGTATCGCCCTCATGCCGCATCGCCGGCTGCCGCACGATACACGGCCGTCAGGCACTCGCGCATCGCCGCTGTGAGCGTCACCTGCCGGCGCGCCATCACCCGTTCCGCCGTCTGCAGGAAGCGCGGCAACTCGTACAGGTCACCGCTGGCCCCCCACGCGAACGGTGGCAGGACGCTCGTCACGACGTCGTCGCTGATCACGTTGGCGCCGGCACCGATGCTGCTGCCGGTCGTGAGGCGGGTCAGAATCCCGGTTTTTGCGTGATCGCCAAGCAGCGAGCCAAGAAATTGCAGCCCGGTGTCCTGGCCGCCGAAGTTCACCGACCCGTAGGTGTTCTTCAGATTCGACGTCACGGTCCCGGCACCGAGGTTCGTCCAGCGGCCGAGATAACTGTGCCCGACGAAGCCATCGTGCCCTTTGTTGGCATGACCACAGAGAATCGACGTCGACATTTCGCCGTTCGCCCGGCAGCTGTCACCGACCGACACCGTCGCTCCGCTGCCACCCATCCATTGGGAGTTCGGACCGAGCACGAATGGCCCGGCCAGTCGCGAGAAACTCCGCACCAGCGCATGCGCACCGATGAGGATCGCACCGGCCGTGGCATCGAGCACGACGTACGGTTCCACGATCGCACTCGCCGCGATACGGACGGGATGCGTGCCGATCACACGCACGTCGTCGGGCAGCACCGGCTCGGGAAGCTCGGCAGCGAGCACCGCGCCATCGGCCTTCAGCATGGCAGGCAGGTGCCCGATCAGGTCCCACGCCTGGCGCAGCTCCCAGCCGTCGAACGGCACCATCGAGTCGTCGGCGCGCGCCCCGTCACCACGCCCGTCACCACGCCCGTCTCCACGCCCGTCTCCGCGCACGTCTCCCACGCGCGTGGCGACCGCGAGCACCGACGCGACGACGCGGTCGCCATGGACGATGCCGGCGCTGGGCGCGAGTCGCGCCCGGCCCAGCGCAGGCGCAAACTGGCTGGACGCGATGAGCGTGCCGGCCTCGAGAACGACATCATCGGCGAGGATCGGCGCCGCTCCGGGTTCCTCGAACTGCGCGAATCGCGACGCCGCAATCACGCCACGCACCGGACGACCCAGCGCCGCCGCCCAGCGTTCACGGATCAACAGGGCACCGGCGCGCACTTCGGCCAGTGGACGGGCTGTCGTGACCGGTGCCAGCGCATCCGCCCGCAGGTCGCCGGGCGGATGATCCAGCAGGACGATCGTCGTCACTCGCGCGCCCGAAGGCGCATCGGCAGCGAGTCGATGAGCGTCTTCAGGTCGGCCGCATGCTCCTGCGTCGTCACGACCGTCAGCCCCTCGATCGAGACCACGACCAGGTCCGACACCCCATACAGCACCACACTCTGTCCCTCGGCGTGCACGACGTTGCCCGCGGCCATGACGGGGATCACATCGCCGTGCAGCGCATTGCCGGCAGCATCGCCCGGGCGCACGCGCCGCAGCGCGGCCCAGGTGCCGACGTCATCCCACCCGAACGCACCCGGCACCACGAAGACGCGGTCGCTGCGCTCGAGCACGCCCACATCGACGCTGATCGATTGGACGGCGCCGAAGAAGCCGTCGAGCGTCGTCTCGCCACTGGCACGTGACACTTCAGGGCAGTGCGCCGCCACTTCGGCCAGAAAGCGCGACGCGCGCCACACGAAGATGCCCGAGTTCCAGAGACAGCCGGCGGCGATCAGTTCGCGCGCGCGCACCCGGTCCGGCTTCTCGAGGAATCGGGAGACACGGAACGCCACCTGTCCGGCGCGGGCACCGGGCTCGATGTACCCGAACCCCGGATCGGGGCGTGTCGGCGTCACACCGACCGTCACCAGCGCATCGTTCGCCTCGGCAACGTTGGCGGCGCGCAGCAGCGCATCCCGGAACCCGTCCGGATCGCCAATGGCCCAGTCGGCATGCACCGAGAGCATGATCGCCGATGGATCGCGCGCCTCGATGCATCGCGCCGCCCAGGTCAGTGCGGCGGCGGTGCCCGCCGGTCGCGGCTCGCAGATGATGTTCTCGGGTGGAACTTCCGGCAGCATTGCGGTGATCGCCGGGAGCAGCGTCGCGTTGGTCAGGATCAACATCCGGCTGCCTGGGACCAGCGGCAGGAGGCGATCGACGGCGTCGCGCAACATGGGCTGGCCCGTGACGAGCGGCAGCAGCTGTTTGGGCAGTGCGGGTGTGCTGATCGGCCAGAAACGCGAGCCGACGCCGCCGGCGAGGATGACGGTCCAGAGAGCCATGAGAAAGAATCGAGGGAGTGAGTTGCTGCAGGGACGCTCCCCGGGGCGCCGAGGTATCAGGCCAGCGATGCGATGTGCTGCCGCAGTCGCCGGAGTTCGCCGAGCAGGGGGGGGAGAGCGGCCGTCGGGCGGGCGAGCACCACCAGCAGGGCATCCTCGCTCATCGCCGAGATGATCGCGATCGTCCCGGGAAACTCGAGCACGGCCGTTTGCAGGTTGCCGGCTCGTGCCGCCTTGCCCAGGGCGTCGGCGGCGGAGAAGACGGCGGGCGAATGCGCCGCCACCTGTTCGCCATCGAGGTACGAGACGGTGTCACCGTCGACCAGCAGGCCATCACGACCGAGGACGATCGCGGCTTCGACGCCGTCGCGGCGCCGGACGGCGTCGACCAGATCACGGATACTTGCCATGGGGATGGTGTAGAGGGTGGGGCACAAGGTGGGGCACAGGGCAACTCTCGGCACCGCAATCGCTTGAAGAGCTTGGCCCGCTCCGGTATTCTACCATTCGCACCTTGTCGTGTCACCCTGCATCCTATCGTTGCATGCCCCGTGTCTTCCGCGCGACGTACTTCCTGGCGCTGTCACTCTGCGCCGTATTCGCGGCAGCCTGCGGGGACCCCTTCGTCGTCAATGCGCCGTTCGCGACGGCCTCGGACAGCTTCGCCGTCACCGCGGTCACGGGGACACCGGCGTCAGTGCGCGCGCTCTGGCGGATCGGCTCGTTCGCACGGTTTCGCCTGGATTCGATCGGTGGGTCGTTCGATCTCGGCTTCGACATCGATGCCGCCGGTCGGGCGATCGTCTATCCGGCTCGGACCATTGCCTTTGCACCGGCCAGCGCACTCGGCACGCAGCCGCAGGTGGGACTCCAGACCACCACACAGGCGTTCACTGCAATCGATCGTGCGCCACTCGACGGCTATCGTGTCGATACGGCGTTGACCGTTTCGAAGGGCCAGGCGGTCTTCGTTCGCACGGCGTCGGATGTCTGCTCGCTGCAGCAGACGGGCGGTACGCTGCTCTACACCAAGTTCGTGGTCGACAGCATCGACACGGCCACTCGGCAATTGTTCATTCGGGCCACGATCCAGCCCAGCTGCAACTTCCGGTCGTTTGCGACCGGCGTTCCCACCTTCTGAGTCATGCACGATCTCCGGTTGGTTCGCGAGCAGATCCAATTGCTGCGTGATGGCTTCGAGCGGCGCGGCACGCTCGAGACGTTGGGCCCGATCCTCGACCGCCTGCAGGGGCTGGAGGAGGAACGACGTGCGCTCATCACGAACGCGGAACATCGCAAGCAGCGTCGGAACCTGATCACCCAGGAGATCGCGCAGGCCAAGCGATCGGGCGCTGAGCCGGACGCGGAGTTGGTCGGCGAGAGCCGGACGATCGGCAGCGAGATCGCCCGCCTCGAGGCGGACCTGACGGCGACGGAGAGCACGGTGGCCGGGCTGATGCTCGAGCTGCCGAACATCCCGCACGACAGCGTGCCGTCGGGCGACGAGAGCAACAACGCCCTCGTCCGCAGCTGGGGCGTGATTCGCGAGGATCCCACCGTGCGACCGCACTGGGACGTCGCGACGGAACTGGGCATGCTCGATTTCGCGCGTGGCGCCAAGATCAGCGGCTCGGGCTTCATCGTCTATCGCGGCGCCGGCGCCCGGTTGGTGCGCGCGCTCATCAACCTGATGCTCGACACGCACACGACGTCGCACGGCTACGAAGAGACGTGGGTCCCACTGATCGTCAACCGGACGTCGATGACGGGCACGGGGCAGTTGCCGAAGTTCGAGGACGACATGTACGCGCTGCACGGTGACGAGGGGTTCCTCATCCCCACCGCTGAAGTACCGGTCACCAATCTCTATCGTGACGAAATCCTCGACGCTGCCGACCTGCCCATGGCGCTCACGGCGTACAGTGCCTGTTTCCGCAAGGAGGCGGGCGCCGCGGGCAAGGATACGCGTGGCTTGCTGCGCGTCCACGAGTTCGACAAGGTCGAGCTCGTGCGCTACTCGACCGTCGACGACTCGGACGCCCAGCTCGAACTGCTCACAGGGCACGCCGAAGCGATTTTGCGCACGCTGGAGCTACCGTATCGGGTGGTGTTGCTGGCGGCGGGCGATACGGGCTTCGCCAGTCGCAAGACCTACGACCTCGAGGTCTGGGCGCCCGGCGTCGGCCGGTGGCTCGAGGTGTCCAGCTGCTCCAACTTCGGCGATTTTCAGGCGCGGCGCATGAACATCCGGTATCGTCCGGCCGCCGGCGAGAAGCCGCGCTTCGTGCACACGCTCAACGGCTCCGGGCTCGCGTTGCCTCGCATCATCGCAGCGCTGCTCGAGCAGGGCCAGCAGGCCGACGGCAGCATCGCCATCCCGGCGGCGCTGCAGCCGTATCTGGGCACCGACCGGCTGGGCTGATGGGCGTGCGGCGCATCGCGCCCGTGCTGTTTCTGGCCCTTGGCGTGGTGGCGCTGCTCGTGTGGTGGCTGGTGTACACGCAACGCGTCGTCACCGACCTGCGGCGTGAGGCGGCACGCTCCAGCCAGATGTACGCCCGCGTCTATCAGGCGCTGAGTCAGGAGGGTGACGACGGCACCTCGGCCTTGCTCGATCTCTCGCAGTACATCCGTCAGGCCGGCGTCCCGGTGATCGTGACCAGCGCCGACGGCACGCCGACGGCGACCGCGAACCTCCCGTTCGAGGACTCGGTGTCGTCGCCGCGCGTTCGGGCGTACGTGCGCGTCCTCGACAAGGCGAACACGCCGATCAGCCAGCCGGGCATCGGCAACGTGCATTACGGCGACACGCCGCTGGTGGAAGGGCTGCGTGTCGTCCCGATCATCACGGTCGTGACCCTCGGCCTGTTCCTGCTGGCGGGGGCGTACGCGCTCGTCGCGCGCGGCCGGGCCGAGCGCGAGCGCGTGTTCGCGGGGATGGCACGGGAGGCGGCGCATCAGCTGGGGACGCCGCTCACGGCGCTGGCCGGTTGGGTGGAGCTGCTGTCCGAGCGCGCGGTCGATCACGATCGGACCGTCACGACGGCGGTCGATCACATGCGCAGCGACCTCGATCGCCTCGAGCGCGTGGCGCACCGGTTCGAGCGCATCGGACGACCCGCGCAGCGTGATGCCGTGGATGTCCGCGAGATCGTGTTCCGTGTGGCGGCCTATTTCCGCGTGCGCGTCCCGACGCTCACGCACACCGTCACGATCGCCGCTGTCCTCCCCGATGATCCGCTCAGTGTCGAGGGCGATGCCGTGCTGCTCGAGTGGGCGCTCGAGTCGCTCGTGCGGAATGCCATCGATGCGCTCGCCGGGCGGGGCGGGCGCGTGGACATGAGTGTCGAGCCGCTGCCCGAGGGGGGCGCCCGTGTCGTGATCGCCGACGATGGTCCGGGCGTGCCCCGCGAGCTGCGCCACGAGATCTTCAAGGCCGGCTTCACGACCAAACCGCGTGGATGGGGCATTGGCCTCGCGCTCGCCCGTCGCATCATCACCGACAACCATGGCGGTCGGCTGACACTGCTCCCGACGGATCGGGGGGCGGCCTTCGAGATTATGTTGGAGCGATGACGGAGCCCACCGATTCACCGCTCGCCGGACTGAACCGCGCCCAGTACGACGCGGTCATGCACACCCACGGTCCGCTGCTGGTGCTGGCCGGCGCGGGGTCGGGGAAGACGCGCGTCCTGACGACCCGGATCGCGAGGCTGATCGAGGCAGAGCGCGTCCCGCCCTTTCGGATTCTGGCGGTGACCTTCACCAACAAGGCTGCCGGCGAGATGCGCGACCGGATCGGGCGCCTGATCGGTGGCACGCCACAGGGCATGTGGGTCGGCACATTCCACGCCATCGGCGCCCGCCTGCTGCGTCGCGATGCCGATCGCGTGGGTCGGACGTCGCAGTTCACGATCTATGACGAGGACGATGCGCTCGGTGTGGTCAAGCGGCTGATGGAGTCGCAGCGCATCTCCACCAAGGAGTGGGCACCGAAAGCGGTGCTCGGGCAGATCTCCGAGGCGAAGAACGCGCTCGTCACGCCGCTGGAGTACGCACGCCTCGCCCGGGATCCGCTGTCGCAGGTGGTGGCCAAGATCTACGGCGCCTACGACGACACCCTGCGTACGCAGAATGCCGTCGGCTTCGACGACCTGCTCACGCTTCCCGTGCAGCTGCTGCAGGACAATCCCGCAATTCTCGCGGCGTACCGCGAGCGATTCGCGTTCATCCTGGTCGACGAATATCAGGACACGAACAAGGCGCAATATCAGCTCATTTCATTGCTGGCGGGCAGCACCGGCAACGTGATGGTGGTCGGTGATGACGATCAGTCCATCTATGGCTGGCGCGGTGCCGATATCCGCAACATCCTCGACTTCGAGCGTGAGTTCTCGTCGGCGACGGTGGTGCGCCTCGAGGAGAACTATCGCTCGACGCCGGAGATCCTCGCGCTCGCGAATGCCGCCATCGAACCGAACACGGAGCGACGTGGCAAGACACTTCGCGCGACCCGGGCGTCGGGCGTGCTGCCGAAGCGCGTGCGGTGTCTCGACGAGCGGGACGAAGCGGACTTCGTCGCCGACGATATCGCCGAGCGGCGCAGCCGACGCACGGTGGAGCTGCGGCAGGTGGCGATTCTCTACCGCACCAACTCCCAGAGCCGCGCCTTCGAGGACGCGATGCGTCGCCGCGGGTGGCCGTACCGGCTGATCGGAGCAGTGCGCTTCTACGATCGCCGTGAGATCCGCGATCTGATGGCGTACCTGAAGCTCATCGCCAATCCTGCGGACGACGAAGCGTTCCGGCGGGCGATCAGCGTGCCGCGCCGTGGGCTGGGCGACACGACCATCGAACTGCTCGCCGCCCAGGCGTCGGCAGCGCGCATCTCGCTGCTGCAGGCCGCCGGCACGCCCTCCATGCTGGAAGGGCTCCGAGGCGCCGCGAAGCTCGCGCTCACCGATGTCGCGGCGATGCTCGCGTCACTGCGCGTCATGGCGACCGAGTCGGCGGTGAACGAGGTGCTCGAAGCCCTCATCGCGCGCATCAACTACATCGATCTTCTGCGCGCGGAAGGGCAGGAGGGCCTCGACCGCATCGAGAACGTGCGCGAACTCGTCAGCGGTGCCGCTGAAGCCCTGGCCGACGACGATGGTGAAGTGGGGCTGACGCCGCTCGACCGTTTCCTCCAGAAGGCCATGCTGGTTGCCGGTGCCGATGCGCTCGACCCGACCGCCGATGCCGTCACGATGATGACGCTGCACAACGCCAAGGGACTCGAGTATCCGGTGGTGTACCTGACGGGGCTCGAGGACGGACTCTTCCCGCTGGCGCGCGCGTACGACGACCCCGCCAAGCTCGAGGAAGAGCGCCGACTGTTCTACGTCGGCATCACGCGCGCCGAGTCGGCACTGGTGCTGACGCATGCCGAATCGCGCCGGCGCAACGGTGAGATGATGATGGGGCGTCCGTCGAGCTTCCTCGAGGCCGTCCCGCAGGCACTGATGGAGGTCACCACCACGCCGCGGGCGCGCAGCCAGGGGCGTGCGAGTTACGGCGGTGGCGACACCGGTGGGTGGGGGCGCAGCGGCGCCGCGACGGCTGGCCGGTGGACACCGCGCGAGTCCCACCCCGCGCCGATCAGTGACGCGGCGTTCGGCAACATCACCGCGCGCACCTCGGCAAAGCCCACCGCGTTCGACGACGCGCAGGAAGGCGTGCAGGTGCTCGCCGGCGCGCGTGTCCGGCACCGCAAGTTCGGGGTCGGTACGGTCGCCGAGGTCACTGGCGCCGGCCGTGACATGAAGGTGCGCATCGATTTCGATGATGAGGAGATCGGACGCAAGACGCTGGTCGTGGCACAGGCGAATCTCGAACCGGAGCACGAATAGATGGCCGTTACCGAAGCGGATGTTCTGCACGTGGCTGTGCTGGCACGGCTCGCGATGCCGGCCGGCCGCGTGCCGGCTCTGGTGCGCGAGCTGAATGGCATTCTCGACCACATGGCCGTGCTCGAGACGGTCGACGTCTCGTCGGTCGGTGAGGATGCACGCGCCCCGATGCCGCGTCGCCCCGATGTCGTGGCGCCCGTGCCGCTGGTGCGTCCGCTTGCCGGCTTCGCCCCCGCGCCGCGCGATGGCTTCCTGCTCGTGCCGCGCCTCAGCACACACAGCCAGCTCGGTGCCTCGGAAGGTGAGGAATGAGCGCGACGATGCCCCGCGCGGCCGATGCGACGGCTGCGCTCGCCCGCGCACACGCCAGTGCCGACCTGAATGCCTTCGTCACCCTCGCCGACACCACTGATGTCGATGTAGCGGTTCGTACAGCGACGTCAGGGCTGCTGCAGGGTGTTCCGGTGGCGGTCAAGGACAACATTGCGACCTCGGTGCTGAGCACCAGCTGTGGCTCCCGCATCCTCGAAGGATGGATGAGCCCCTACGAAGCCACCGCCGTGACGAAGCTGCGTGACGCCGGCGCCGTGATCATCGGCAAGACGAACATGGACGAGTTCGCGATGGGCTCGTCCACGGAGAACTCCGCGTTCGGTCCGACACTGAATCCACTCGATCGTACCCGGGTCCCAGGGGGATCCAGCGGAGGATCGGCTGCGGCGGTTGCCGGCGGCATCTGCCGTATCGCGTACGGCTCCGAAACCGGCGGGTCCGTGCGACAGCCGGCGGCCTTCTGCGGGATCGTCGGCGTCAAGCCGACCTACGGCCGCGTCAGCCGCTTCGGGCTCGTCGCCTTTGCCTCGTCGCTCGACCACATCGGAGTGTTCGGCGCCACGGTCGATGACGCCGCCGTCGGCCTGCAGGTGATCGCCGGGCACGATCGGCAGGATGCGACATCGGTGGACCTCCCGGTCGACGACTATCGTGCCGAAGCGGGACGACCGCTCGACGGCCTCGTGGTGGGTGTCCCGGTCGAGTATTTCCCGACATCGCTCGACGGTCGCATCCGTGCCCGCTGCGACCGCGCCATCGACATGCTCCGCCAGAACGGCGCCGAGATCCGCCACGTCTCGCTGCCACATACCGAGCTCGCGATCCCGGTCTACTACATCCTCGCCCCGGCCGAGGCGTCGTCCAACCTCGCCCGCTTCGACGGCGTCCGGTACGGTCCGCGCGCGGCCACGGACGACCTGCGCGGCATGTACGAACAGACCCGCTCGCAGGGGTTCGGCCCCGAGGTCACGCGCCGCATCATCCTCGGCACGTACGTGCTCTCGCAGGGACACTACGACGCCTACTACCTCAAGGCGATGCGCGTTCGCGAAAAGATCACGCAGGACTTCGCCGCCGTCTTTGCCAGCGGCGTGCACGTGCTCTTCACGCCGACCACGCCGACCCCGGCCTTCGGGTTCGGGACCAAGAGTGATCCCCTCGAGATGTACCTGAGCGACATCTTCACCGCGACGGCAAATCTCGCCGGCGTGCCGGCCATGTCGCAGCCGATCGGGCTCGTGGACGGCATGCCCGTCGGCGGGCAACTGCTCGCCGCGCATTTTCGCGAGGCGGACATGTTCCGCGCCGCCTTTGCCCTCGAACAGGCGCTCGGATCGGAGGCACTCTCATGACCACGACCAACGGCACGCCGATTACCGCAGCCGCCACCGCAGCCGCCACCGCACCCACCGGCGCGGAGGTGACGACCGGTTTCGAGATGGTGGTCGGCCTCGAAGTCCACGTCCAGCTCAAGACGGCCAGCAAGGCGTTTTGCGGGTGCTCCACCGACTTCGGCGCCGCGCCCAATCGCAACACCTGCCCGGTGTGTCTCGCGCTGCCGGGCGCCCTGCCGGTGTTGAACGGGCGCGCCGTCGAACTCGCGCTGCGTGTGGCGCTGGGCCTTGGCTGCACCGTCAACGGCCGGTCGATCTTCGCGCGCAAGAACTATTTCTACCCCGACCTGCCGAAAGGCTATCAGATCTCGCAGCACGACGAGCCGATTGCCGAGCATGGGACGCTCGACATCGGGCTCACGGTCGATGGCACAGCGCGCGTCATCGGCATCACGCGTGCGCACATGGAGGAAGACGCGGGCAAATCCATCCATGACCGGTACGAGGCCGCCACGGCCGTGGATCTCAACCGGAGCGGCGTGCCACTGGTTGAGATCGTGAGCGAGCCCGACATGCGCTCGCCCGAGGAGGCTGGTGCCTACCTCCGGACGCTGAAGCAGATTCTGCTCTATCTCGACATCAGCGATTGCAACATGGAGGAGGGGAGCCTGCGCGTCGACGCGAACGTCAGTGCGCGGCCGTTCGGCGAACAGAAGCTCGGCACGAAGTGCGAAGTGAAGAACATGAATTCGTTTTCCGGTGTCGAGAAGGCATTGGCCGCTGAGTTCCGGCGGCAGTGTGGCGTGCTCCGCGCGGGCGGAACCGTTCAGCAGCAGACGCTCCTGTGGGACGGCCACCGGAACGAGATTCGCCCCGCGCGCAGCAAGGAGGGGTCGAGCGATTACCGCTATTTCCCCGAGCCGGACCTGCCGCCGCTCGTGATCACCGCCGACGAAATCGAGCACGTGCGTGCCTCGCTTCCCGAATTGCCGGCAGCGCGCCGGACGCGTTACGCCGCGATGAAGCTGTCCGAATACGACGTGCAGGAGCTCACCGCCGATCCCGCCACCGGCCCGTACTTCGAGTCGGTCCTTGCGCTGCATGGCGATCCGAAGGCGGTCGCGAACTGGGTCAACGGCGAGGTGCGTGCGACCCTGAACGAGAGCGGTGCGGCATGGGACGCCGTCACGCTCGCTCCCGCGCGGCTTGGCGCGCTGCTCGACCTCGTGCGCGATGGCGTCGTCAGCAGCAGCGCCGCGAAAAAGCTCTACGCCCAGCTGCTCACGTCACCCGATACCGCGCGCGCCATCGCCGAGCGAGATGGCCTCATCCAGGTCCGTGACGACAATGCCCTGGCGGGGTGGGTGGCCGAGGTGCTGGCCGACAATCCCGCCGAGGCGGCGCGGTTCGCGGCCGGCGAGAAGAAGCTGACCGGCCTGCTCGTTGGCCTCGTGATGAAAAAGTCCCAGGGGCGTGCCGACCCCAAGCTCGTGAATCAGCTACTCGCGTCGCGCGCCGCAGGGTAGAGCGGGATCTCGAGCGTGGCTGCATGCGTGAGCGCGGAGGCGGGGAGGCCGAAGTGGCGCTCCGCCTCTTCGCGCACGAAGGGGTCGCCACCGCGACGCATCGACGCGCGCCGGAGCCGCTTCGCCAGCCGCAGGGCGTCGTCGCCGCTGGGATCGAACTGGTACGACTCGGAGCGATCGAGACGGTCCAGCAGGTCCATCACGTACTCGAACGACCGGGTGAGATGACCCTCCACCTCGGGTCGTGACAGCCCCCAGCGACTGTTCTCCGCCATGATGCGGTAGATCCGCTGCCAGCTCTCGCTGTCGGTCACGTGGACCATGCCGCGGAAGAGCCGCCGATTGGTGCTCGTGCTGAAGATCGTGGGGCTGAGTATCGAGTCCAGGTGCGCATCCGCGCGTGAATGGTCGAGCAGGATCACGTCTCGCGCGCGCCGTGCTGCCGCATCGCCCAGATGTGTTTCGAACCGGCTTTCCCAGTAGCTGTGCCCGAGTGCGGACGTGCTGCTGGTGACGGTGAGCTGTCGGGGCACGAAAAAGTTGTGCGCCACCACGTCGGCGGCGAGGTGCGACAGGTAGCCAAGCGCAAAGGCACGCAGTGATTCATCGCGCGCTCCGCCGTAGATCTCGAAGCCCACCGCCCACGAGTGGCAGTGGCGGCCGGCCGGAGCGTACTTCTTGGCCATCGACGTGTCGGCCGCGATGCTGCCGTACAGGAAGTCCTGCGGGAAGGTGCGCAGCAGAGCTGCCGTGCCGGCGGGCAGCAATGCAAGCGAGCGCAGTACGGCCTCGCCGAGGTGAATGTGCGTCGCTGGCGTCCACGCGAGCAGCTCGCCGGGTGTGAGCGCCACCCAGAGCACGGCCAACGTCAGCAGTGCTGCGGCCCGGCCCGCGGTGAGCAGCCCCGCGCGCAGCGTCACGCGCGATGACGGTGACGTATGCGCGGGCCACCCGCGCGCGGCGCGGCTGGCGCATCATCTGCGGCATCGTCGAGCACAGCGTCGTCGTCGTCGTCCTCATCGTCGTCGAGATCGTCATCGTCATCGGCATCGTCATCGTCGAACTCATCGTCGTCGAGATCGTCATCATCGTCATCGTAATCGTCGTCGTCCAGATCGTCGTCGTCCAGATCGTCGTCGCGCGCCTCACCCTGATCGGCCATCGATGCACCGTCGCGCTCGTCCGCGGCGTCGCCGGCTCGTCGCCCGGCTCGCCGCTCAATCGCCGTGATCGTGCCGATCTCCGCGTCCTCGATGTCGTCCTCGTCATCGAGCGCGGCCAACGCGGCATCGAGTGCTGCAATGCGGGCACGGATCTTCGACTCGTCGAGGGGCCCGGCAGCTGGCTCGTCGCGCGCGGTCGGCATGGCGCGCGGAGCAGACCGACGCGCTGAGCCGTTGCGCCGGAAGACGTCGGAGGCAAGACTGCCCGCTCCCGTCCGCAGGCCACGTACGAGACCCGTGGCCGACGCCACCACGGCCTGCGCTTCGTCCTGCACGGCATCGATCAGCGTGCCGAACCGTGCCAGCCGCGATTCGCCGGCGTCGAGGGCCTCGCGTACGGCGTCATCGACCGTTGCAACCGTCCCGGAAAGCCGCGCCAGGTCGCCGCGCGCGGCCGTCGTCACCTCCGACAGTTGCGTCGCGATCTGATTGAGGTTCTTCGCCAGCGGAATGAGTTCGTCGGTCAAACCCTGTATCCGTCCGCCGAAATTCGATTCCGCATTCTTCAGTGCACGGGCCATACCGAGTATCGCCACGGCGATGCCGAGCAGGAGCAGACTCACGATCACACTCATCACGCCCGAGGCCACGCTGTACCACGGCGTGGGCATATCGACCGGTCGCACCAGGAGCGTATCGGCAATCATGGAGACCATCGAAAGCATCGGCATGCTGCAAAGTACCCGCCGCCGCGCGCATGGCGCACCCCTGTGGCTTGACCTGATGCCCTGAGTCCGGCACCTTCACGCGTTCGAGGAGATCCCCCGTTCGGAGCGTGTGCATGGCCGCATTGCGGTACGTCGTGGAAGGAGGTCACCAGCTGTCGGGCACGATCCGTCCGGCTGGCAACAAGAACGCCGCCCTGCCGATCGTGGCTGCCGCCCTCCTCACCGAAGATGAGGTCGTTCTCGAGAATGTGCCGCGGATCCGCGACATCGAGACGCTCGTCCTGCTCCTGCACTCCGTCGGGGCGAGCGCCGAGTGGATGGGTCCCAATTCGCTCCGCATTCACGCCCGCGAGATCCATCCGGCGACGCTCGATCCGCTGCTCTGTGAGAAGATCCGCGCCTCGATCCTGCTCGCGGGGCCGCTGCTGGCGCGGTGTGGCTCAGTCACCCTGCCCCCACCCGGCGGGGACGTCATCGGGCGGCGGCGCCTCGACACGCATTTCTTCGCCTTCGAACGACTCGGGGCCACTTTCGTCGCCGGCGAACGCTTCGAGCTCTCCGCGAAGGAACTGCGCGGTGCTGACATCTTCCTCGACGAGCCCAGTGTCACGGGCACCGAGAACGCCATGTGCGCCGCCTCGCTGGCCAAGGGGACGACGATCTTCCGGAATGCCGCGAGTGAGCCGCATGTCCAGGATCTTGCGCACTTCCTCGTCGGCATGGGCGCGAAGATCGAGGGGATCGGCACCAACATGCTGACCGTGCATGGTGTGGACCGCCTCCACGGCTGCACGCACCGCATCGGTCCCGACCACATCGAGGTCGGCAGCTTCATCGGCTTGGCTGCCGTGACGCGCTCGGAACTTCGTATTGCCGATGCCGGTGTGGAGCACCTGCGCTCCACGCTGATGGGCTTCGAACGGCTCGGGATCAGTTGCCGTATCGACGGTGACGATCTCGTGGTGCCGGCCGAGCAGTCTCGCCGCATCCGCGATGACCTCGGTGGCCACGTGCCGAAGCTCGAGGACCAGCCGTGGCCTGCGTTTCCGGCCGACGTGATGTCGATCGCGATCGTGACCGCGACGCAGTGCGAGGGAATGATTCTGATGCACGAGAAGATGTTCGAGTCGCGGATGTTCTTCGTCGACAAGCTCATCGCGATGGGCGCTCGCATCGTGCTCTGCGATCCGCATCGCGCGCTGGTCTCTGGCCCGTCGCAGCTTCGTGCCAGCAACGTCGAAAGCCCCGACATCCGGGCCGGCATGGCGATGCTCCTCGCAGCGCTGTGCGCCACCGGCACGAGCACGATCATGAACGCCGGGCAGATCGAGCGCGGGTATGAGCGCATCGACGAGCGCCTGAACGCGCTCGGCGCCCGGATCACCCGCATCGAGGGGTGATTTTCCCGCCGCACCTTCGCATTCCGGATTTCGACGAGTGGGGGCTGATCGCGCTCACGACGTCGAGAGCGGCCGGCACCTTCGGTACGCAGGCCACCGATCCCGCCGTCGACGTGCTTGGCCGGTGGAATGCGTTGGTGAATGCTGCGGCTGACGCGGGCGCCTCCCGTTTCGCCAGTGCGACGCAGGTGCACGGCGCGGCGATCGCGCGGCACGGCCCGGGCTGGCAGGGCTGGCTCAGGACTGCGGGGGTGGACGGTCACGCCTGGGTCACGCCGGGCACTGCAGCGGCGGTGACGGTGGCCGACTGCGTGCCCGTCTTCATCGCACACCCGTCCGGCGCGGCGTCGTTGCTCCACTCCGGTTGGCGCGGAACCGTCGCCGGGATCACCGAGCGGGCGATCGGATGGTTCGCGGACGTCGGCTTCGGGGCGGGGGGGCTCCGGATGCACCTGGGCCCGGCGATCTGCGGCCAGTGCTACGAGGTCAGCGCGGACGTCCATGCAGCGGTGGATGGCTCCGCGGCGGTTGGCTCCCGGCTCCTCGACCTGCGCCTGAGCATCGCTGACCGGGCTCGACGGCTGGGCGTCAGAGACATCGCGATCAGTGAATGGTGCACGCGATGTTCACAGGACCAGCTCTTTTCGCACCGCGCTGGTGACGACGGGCGGCAACTCGGGGTGCTCATCACGCCCGGCGCGTAGGTGCCGTGGTGCTCTGGCGCTTGAACGCGCCCGTCCGTCGGGTTATGATCACCTGAGCAATTCGGTACTACACTGCAAAGTGTGGGGGCCTCCCCGCACTTTTTTGTTTCTGTATGTTTGCGTGCGAGAGGTCGGGAACGTGGCGGCACCCATTGCAGCAGCGGTTCAGCAGGTCGTCGATACGGCAGTGACGCAGGCGGGCTTCGAGCTCTTCTCACTCACGGGCGGCGGCACCCGGAATCGTCCGCTGCTCGAAGTGCGAATCGACCGGCCCGATGGTGCAAAAGTCACGATCGAGGACTGCGCGCTGGTGTCGCGCGCGATCGAGTCGGTCCTGGATGGCAGCGGGCTGGTGGCTGAGACGTACAGGCTGGAGGTGTCGTCGCCGGGCATGGATCGCCCGTTGCGGCACGCGGGCGATTGGCGGCGTTTCGCGGGGCGGCGTGTGGCCGTCACGAGTGGCGCCCTGCTCGGCAGCAGGGTCGAGGGCATGCTGCTCGGCATCGATGAGGAACTCGACGTCGAGACGGGCGTCGTGCAGGATGATCAGGGAACGGAACATCGGGTGGCACTCGCCGACGTGAAAACCGCGCGGCTCGTCGTCACCTGGAATCGATAGCAGTTCGAGGCGATCTCGATGGATATTCTGAACGCAATGAAGGAACTCACCAACTCCAAGCAGATGGATCGCGAGGAGTTGCGTGCGCTATTGCAGGATGGCATTCTGGCGGCGCTCGGCCGGAAGTATGGGCCGACGGTCGATGCGGAAGTCGAGATCGACGAGCAGAAGGGCGAGATCCGCATCGTGCGCCTGCGCACGGTGTCAGCCGAGGTCACCGATCCGGTGCGCGAAGTAACGCTCGAGGAAGCGCGCTTTCTCGATGAGAGCTTCGAAGTCGGCGACGTCATGGAGACACCGATCGAGTTCGCCGAATTCGGGCGCACGGCGGTGCAGGCGGCCAAGCAGCGCATCCTGCAGCGCGTCCGCGAGGGCGAGCGCACGAAGATCAAGGACGAGTTCTCGGGCCGGGTTGGTGATCTGTTCTCGGGTGAGGTGCAGCAGATCGAGCGCGGCAAGCTGGTGCTGATGCTGAACCGGCATCGCGAAGCGGAAGCGATCATTCCGTACCGCGAACAGAATCACCGCGAGCACTATCATCAGGGCGAGACGATCCGCGCGGTGCTGAAGAAGGTCGAGGATACGCCGAAGGGACCGCGACTCGTCTTCAGCCGCTCGGATCCGCTGTTCGTGCAGGCGCTGTTCAAGCTCGAAGTGCCGGAGATTCAGCAGTCGGTGGTCGAGATTCGCGCTGCGGCGCGCGAAGTCGGCAGCCGGACGAAGATTGCGGTCTTCTCCCGCGATGATGCGATCGATCCGGTCGGCGCCTGCGTCGGTCTGAAGGGCGCGCGCGTGCAGGCGGTCGTGAACGAACTCGGCGGTGAGCGCATCGATATCGTGCCGTGGTCGGCCGATCCGGAGCGGTTCGCGAAGCTCGCGCTCGCACCTGCCAAGGTCGCCCGCGTGTTCAGCGATCCGGGCACGAAGACGATCCAGGCAGTCGTGGACGAGGATCAGCTCTCGCTGGCGATCGGGCGCAATGGGCAGAACGTGCGACTGGCGTCGGAACTGACGGGCTGGAAGATCGACCTCTTCTCGAGCCGCGAATGGGTGGACCGGACGGAGGGTGGACCGGGCTTTGCGCCGCTCCCCGAGGAGCCGGTCGCCGACGTGCCGTTGTCCGCGCTGGAGGGCCTTTCGATGGGCACGGTCGCGGTCCTGGAGGCGGGTGGTTATCGCACGCTCAACGATATTATTGATCTCGAGCGCGGTGATTTCCTCAAGTTGCCGGGGATTGCGCCCGCCGAGGCGGACCGCATCATGGGGATCCTCGACGAACTCACGACGGAAGATGCCTCCGAGGACGGGGGAACGGCCGTCGGAGGCGCCGCCTGACGGACGAGGCTGGACGGCGCAAGCTGGCCGCGCTGCTTGGCCTGGGGTATCGAGGGCGACTGGTGGTGGTCGGAGTGGAGCAGGTGCGTGCCGAAGTCAAGAAGGGCACGGTGCGACTGGCTGTCGTGGCGCACGATACGTCGCGCCATAGCAAGGAGAAGGTCGTCCCGCTGTTGCGGGCGAAGCACATCGACATCGTCGAGATGTTGTCGGCGGACGAGTTGGGCGCTGCATTCGGGCGCGAGCAGACTGCAGCGGTCGGGATTACCGACGCAGGGTTGGCGCGGGGCGTTCGAGCCATCGGGCTCGACACCGGCGTCTCGGAGTGACTTTCGGAGGCTGGGCTTGAGCAAGTTGCGCGTGGTGGATATGGCGGGCGAATTCGAGATCAACGTGGACGAGGTCATCGCCATGCTGCGCTCGATGGACGTGCCGGTGCTCAGCCCGCAGAGCGGGTTGACGGACGATCAGGTGTCGCGGATTCGGGCGCGGTGGGAGCGTGAGAAGCGTGCCCGCCAGGCCAAGGCTGCGGCGCCTGCTCCCGCGGCTGCGCGACGTCGGAAGGGCGCTGCGCCTGCCGCAGAGCCTGTCGTCGTCGCCGCCGCACCGGTCGAAGCGACCGATTCGGAACCGCCTGCCGGTGCACCGGGCGTCCGGCGGCGCAAGGCTGCCGACGTCGCCGCCCAGCAGGCGATCCACGACGCCGCTGCTGCTGCCGAGGCCGAAATCGCTGCGGCAGTCGAAGCGGCCCACGCCGCCGCCGCCGCTGCGGCGGCGCAGGCCGCTGCCGATCAGGAGGCTGCCCGACATGCAGCTGCCGAGCGCGCCGCCGCTGCTGAGGCAGCCGCAGCCGTTTCCGAGTCGACTGCGCCGGGCGCGGGTGGATCTGCGCCGACCTCTGCTGCTCCTGTTCGCGAAGCGCCGCCAGCGCGTCCCGCGCCGATTGCCAGCGCATCGCCGACGCAGCCGGCAATGCCGCAGCCGTATGCCAGCGCGTCCCCGAGTGCCGCTGCAGGCACGTCACCCTCCCGTCCGCCGCTGCGCCCTGCGTCGGCCGGTCTCCCGGATCGACCGCGTGCAGCCGGGGCAGGGCTCCCGCCGCGTGGCCGTCCCGGACAGGGTGGCAGCTTCGGTGGTGCGCGTCCGGTTGCCTCGGCCTCGCCATCGTTCGGTGGGCCGCCGGTTCGCCCCGCCGCCGGCGGTGCCCCACGTCCCGGTGGACCGCCGGCGGCCGGTGGTGCGCCGCGCCCGGGTGGTGATCCGCGTCGTGGTGGTGGCAAGAAGGGGAAGCGTGGGTCGGTCGATCAGGCTGCCGTCGACGCGAACATCTCGAAGACGATGAGCGCGCTGCGTGGCCCCGCCCGTCGCGGACGTCGCTTCGATGATTCCGCGTCGCGTGAAGAGCTGGAGGCGTTCCGCGCTGCCGCTGCCGAGCGTGAGCGCACCACCGTACGGGTGAACGAATTCATCACGGTGTCGGAACTGGCGCAGATTCTGAAGGTCGCCGCCACCGAGATCGTCGGGTTCGCGTTCAAGCACCTCGGGTTGATGGTCACCATCAACCAGCGTCTCGATTTCGACCAGATCGAGCTGATTGCCGGCGAGTTCGGCTTCCAGGCCGTGAAGGAAGAGGAATACGCGGTGGAGGAGGAGTCGGCGAAGATCATCGACGCCGTCGAGGACCTGATCTCGCGTCCGCCGGTGGTGACCATCATGGGCCACGTCGATCACGGCAAGACGTCGCTGCTCGACTACATCCGGAAGGCGAACGTCGTTGCCGGCGAGGCCGGGGGCATCACGCAGCACATCGGTGCCTATCACGTCACGCTGGCCGGCGGCAAGACGATCACCTTCCTCGACACCCCGGGTCACGAAGCCTTCACGGCCATGCGCGCGCGCGGTGCACAGGTGACGGACATCGTGGTGCTCGTCGTTGCGGCCGATGACAAGGTGATGCCGCAGACGATCGAGGCGATCTCGCATGCCCGCAACGCGGGCGTGCCGCTGGTGGTGGCGATCAACAAGATCGACGCCGCCGGCGCCGATGCCGCCCGCGTCCGACAGGACCTGCTGCAGCAGAACGTGGTGCTCGAAGACTACGGCGGCTCGGTGCTCGCGTCGGACATCTCGGCCAAGAAGGGGACCAACGTCGAGCTGCTCCTCGACCAGATCCTGCTGCAGTCGGAGATTCTCGACCTGAAGGCCAACCCGTCGCGCCGTGCGCAGGGCGCCGTGGTCGAGGCGCAGCTCGATCCGGGCAAGGGTCCGGTCGCGACGGTGCTCATCCAGAACGGCACGCTTCGCGTTGGTGATGACTTCATTTGTGGTGTGTTCTCCGGTCGCGTGCGCGCGCTGCTCGACGAGCGCGGCAAGGTCGTGAAGTCGGCCGGCCCGGCAATTCCGGTGCAGGTGCTCGGCATGACGGGTGTCCCGATGGCTGGCGACCAGTTCGTGGTCGTCGAGGATGCGGCCGAGGCACGCGAGATTGCGCAGCGTCGTGAACGACTCGAGCGGGAGGCGCGCAGCCGCCGTACCACGAAGTCGTCGGTGTCGCTGGCGGACTTCATGGCGGCCGCGAACTCCGGTGAGAAGCGAACGCTCAAGATGCTCATCAAGGCCGACCAGGGCGGACCGGCGGAAGCGCTCGCCGACGCACTGCAGCAGCTGTCGAACGCCGAGGTGCAGGTCGAGGTCATTTCGCGCGGCGTCGGTGCGATCTCCGAGAGCGATATCCTGCTTGCGAAGGCCGCTGGTGCCATCATCGTCGGCTTCCATGTGCGCCCGGACAACAAGGCGCGCTCCGCGGCAGAACGTGAAGGCGTCGACATCAAGTTGTACCGGATCATCTACGAGGCGGTCTCCGACGTGAAGTCGGCCCTCGAGGGCATGCTGCGACCGGAGCAGCGCGAGGTGATCTTCGGGGAGGCCGAGGTGCGCGAAGTGTTCAAGGTGCCGAAGCTCGGTGCCATCGCGGGCTGCATGGTCCGCAATGGCATGATGAATCGCCAGGGCAAGATGCGCGTGATCCGCGACGGCGTCGAAGTGTACGAGGGAAGCATCGCCTCGTTGCGCCGCTTCAAGGACGACGTGAAGGAAGTCAAGGAAGGGTACGAGTGCGGTATCGCGATCGAGAATTTCAACGACATCAAGGTCGGTGACGTGCTTGAATGCTTCCGTACCGAGGAAATCGCGCGCACGCTCTGAGGCGCCTGGTCTTTGCCGTGGCCCCCTCGGTGCATTCGCACTGCGGGGGCCACTGCGTCAGGGCCCCTGCGGGGACCCATGTCGCACTGGAGAATCTGATGGCTGGAAATGAGCGCCGCCCCGATCGCGTGGCGGCAGCAATCCGCGAGGAGGTGGCGCGTGTCCTCACGCGTGACGTGCAGGACCCGCGCATTGCCGGCGCGTTCGTGACGGTGACGGGCTGCGAGGTGTCGCGTGACCTGCGCACCGCCAAGGTCTTCGTGAGCATTCTTGGTGACGACGAAGCCAAGGCCGCGGCGCGGGACGGGCTGGGCGACCTCGCACCGCAGCTGCGCGGTCCCATCGGCCGCGCGCTGCGGCTGCGCGCCGCCCCGGAGATCTTCTTCAAGGTCGACGAGAGCGTCGCCTACGCAGCGCGGATCGAGACGCTGCTGAACCAGATCAGGACCACCGGTCCCGACGCGGCAGGTGACGCCTCCGTCGAGACCCGCGGCGCCGGCGACGATGACGACCGCGGTGACTGACGGACTGCTGCTGCTCGACAAGCCGGCTGGCATTTCGTCGCACGACGCGGTGCTCGCGGCGCGACGGGCCGTTGGTGAAAAGCGCATCGGCCACGCCGGCACGCTCGATCCCTTCGCCACCGGGCTGCTGGTGCTGCTCACCGGCCGCGCCACGCGGCTCCTGCCGCATATCCCCGGCGACCCGAAGGTCTACCACGCCACCATTCAGTTCGGTGCCGAAACCGACACCGAAGATCTGCTCGGGACGGTGACGCGGGAGGCGCGCGCGCCGGATGAGGGCGCAGTGCGAAACGCCATTCCGTCGCTCACGGGTACGATCAGCCAGGTGCCGCCGGCGTACTCGGCGAAGCGGGTCGATGGACGGCGCGCCTACGAAGCGGCACGAGCCGGCGTCATCCTCGACCTCAAGCCGGTCGCGATCACGGTGCATGCGTGGGAGATGCTGGCCTGGCACGGCGACCGCTGCGACGTACGCATCATCTGCGGCGGCGGCACGTATGTGCGCTCCTTGGCGCGCGACCTCGCGCGCGCCGTTGGCAGCGCGGCACACCTGACGGCGCTTCGGCGCATGGCAGCGGGCGCCTTCGACGTGCGTGATGCCCAGTCGGTGACCACGTTGCGGGAGGAGGCGCCCCGCCTCCGCCCGCCGTTGGATGCGCTGCCGCACCTGCCGCGCGTCGCGCTCACGCCGGATGAGGTGAACCGCATCCGCCGCGGGCTGGACATCGCCGTGACGTCCGAGCCGGAGCGGCGCACCACGCACGTTGCGCTGACCGGCGGTGACCAGGATGCGCTGGTCGCGCTCGGCGAGCGTCTCGGCGACCGCTGGCAACCGCGCGTGATGATGCGCGATGCCTGACGCCCCTCGCGTCGACAGCGCGTTGCCCCCGACGGTGCGCGCAAGCGCGGTCACCGTCGGCACCTTCGATGGTGTGCACATCGGACACTCCGATGTTCTTCGCCGTCTCGTGGCGCTGGCGCGTGAGCGCGGGATGGCGAGCGTCGTCGTGACCTTCTCGCCGCACCCGACCGAGGTGGTCCGGCCCAGCGCGGTACCCATGCTGTTGACGCCAGGCCTCGAGAAGTTCGAGGCGCTGGCGACCATCGGCGTCGACTACTGCGCGGTCGTGCCGTTCACCCGCGACCTCGCCGGGCTCACCGCCGCCGAGTTCGTGCGCCAGATCCTGCGCCCGCGGTTTCGGATGGAAGCGCTCCTGATCGGCCACGACCACGGCTTCGGGCGGGACCGCGCCGGCGGCCGCGAGCAACTGCTCGCGCTCGGCGCGGCCGACGACTTCGCCGTGACGCAGGTCGCGCCGGTGTGTCTGGCGGATGGGACCGTCGTCTCGTCGTCGGCGATTCGCCGCGCCCTCGCTGCCGGTGATCTCGAGACCGCGCGGCAGGCGCTTGGACGGCCCTACTCGCTGAGCGGCGTCGTGCAGCTCGGTGACCAGCGCGGCCGCACCATCGGTTTTCCGACGATCAATCTCGGGGTTCCCGATCCGCGGAAGCTGCTTCCGCCAACCGGCGTGTATGCGGCCATGGTGCAAACGCCAGGCGGCGCGTACCCCGCAATGGTCAATCTGGGGAGCCGGCCGACCGTGTCAGACGCCCGGCAGACCGTCGAGGCCCACCTGATCGACTTCTCGGGCGACCTCTACGGTGCGCCGGTTCGGGTCGATCTGGCCGCGGGTTTGCGCCCCATCAGACGCTTCGAGGGACTCGAGGAACTGACTGCACAACTCACCGCCGATCGAGAAGCAGCCCGGACTGCGTTGACCCGCTTCGTCCGAACCGGCTAGCTTACACGGCTATCCGTTATCGAAGGCTCCTCCCTCTCATCCGCTGCAGGGCATGAACAGTCTGCGGTCCCGCCTCCTGCTGATCGCCGCCGCCATCGGGCTTTCGGTTTTCGCTCTCTTCCCGCGCCAGACGGCCGTGCGCGAGAAGACGCCTGATGGCTCCTTCACCGAGACCACCAAGCGCCTCTGGCCGCTGAAGTATGGTCTCGACCTGCAGGGCGGCATGCACCTCGCACTCGAGATCGATGAGAGCAAGGGTGCCGTCGCCGACAAGAAGGACGCGCTCGGGCGCGCGCTGAAGACGGTGCGCAATCGCATCGACCAGTTCGGCGTCTCCGAGCCGGTGGTCCAGCTGGCTGGTGATGACCGGATCATCGTCGAGCTGCCGGGCATCGATGATCAGCAGCGCGCGCAGGACGTCGTGCAGCAGTCGGCCTTTCTGCAGTTCCAGATCGTGGACAAGTCCGGCGCGCTCGACAAGGCGCTGCCGAGGCTCGACGCCGCAGTTCGCAGCCGACGACTGGACGTTTCGAGTGGTGCCCCGGCGGCTGACACGGCCAGGCCGAGCTCCGCCACACCGCTGAGTGGCCTGCTGAGCGGCGACACGGCGAAGAAGGTGACGGTCGCCGCGTCGCCGGATTCCGCGAAGGCCGCTGTCGGCGCGACGGATTCGGCGAAGCGCGACGTCAACGGCCCGATGACCCGGCTGCTCCAGGCGGGCCAGGTGCCCGGTCAGTTCTACGTCAAGGAAATCGACGTTCCGCGTCTCACGCGCTACCTCGCCGACTCGGCCGTGCGCGCAGCGATTCCGCCTGGCAAGGTGCTGCGCTTCGGTGCCGACACGCTCGCCGGCGCGCCAGGGCAAGGGACGTTCCGCGAGTTCTATGTGCTCGACAGCCGGCCGATCATCACCGGCGAGTTCCTCACCGATGCCAAGCCGAACAGCGATCCTCTGCAGGGTGGCTACATCGTCGAGTTCGAGTTCAACGCCGAGGGCGGTCGCGTATTCCGGAAGGAGACGGGACGTCATGTCAGGGACAACATGGCCGTGGTGCTGGATGACCGTGTGATGACGGCTCCGACCATCAACAGCGCGATCGGTCGCAATGGCCAGATCACGCTCGGCGGCGGCACCCTGCAGGATGCGCAGGATCTGGCGCTCGTGCTCCGTGCCGGCGCGCTGCCGGTGCCGCTGAAGGTCGCCGAGATTCGGAACATCGGCGCCAGCCTGGGGCAGGACTCCATCGACAAGGGCAAGCGGGCATTCGGTATCGCGATCGCTCTCGTGATCGTGATCATGGTCGGCTATTACCGCTTCAGCGGTGGCATCGCCGTCGTGGCGCTCGGACTGTACATCTTCTTCACCCTTGCGGCACTCGCCGGATTCGGTGCCACGCTCACGTTGCCAGGACTCGCCGGGCTCGTGCTCGGCGTCGGGATCGCGGTGGACGCGAACGTGCTGATCTTCGAGCGCATCCGCGAGGAGATGGACCGCGGCAAGTCGGCGCGCCTCTCCATCGACGAAGGCTTCACGCATGCGCTGAGCGCGATCGTCGACACGAGCGTCGCGACGATCCTCTCGGGCGCGGTGCTGTATCAGTACGGCACGGGACCAGTGCGCGGCTTTGCCGTGACGCTGGTGGTGGGTGTCGCCGCCTCGCTGTTCACGGCCATCTTCGTGACGCGGACCCTTCTCCTCCTCTGGCTCGACCGCACCGGCGGCACGAAGCCCCTGAGTATCTGATGCTGCGAATCTTTCACAATACGAAGTACGACTTCATCAAGTGGTGGAAGGTCGCGGCGATCGTCACCGGCGCCTTCATTGCCATCGGATTTGCCTCGTTCGCAGTCACGGGTGGCATCAACTACTCGGTGGAGTTCACTGGCGGCACGCTGGTGCAGCTCAAGTTCAAGCAGACGGCCGACGCGGCGAAGATCCGCGCCGCTCTCGACGCCGCCGGGATCAAGGGTGCTGAAGTGCAGCAGTTTGGCGCCGCTGATGAATACACGGTGCGCGCACAGGACAAGGCTCTCGTGGCGCAGCAGGATGCCGGTGCGGAAAAGGTCGAAGACCAGATCCGTGCCGCGCTCTCGAAGTCGCTCGGCGCCGAGACGTATTCCGTCGTCCGCACGGAAGCGATCGGCCCCAAGGTTGGCGAAGAGCTGAGCCGGCGCGCGCTGCTCGCGATGGTCCTCGTGTCCGTTGCGACGCTGATCTATCTCGCCTTCCGGTTCGAGTGGCGCTTCGGCGTTGCCGCCGTTGCCGCGACGCTGCACGATACGATCGTCACGCTCGCGTTCATCAAGCTCCTGCACCTGGAGGTATCGCTCACGGTCGTGGCGGCCATCCTCACGCTGTTGGGATACTCCATGAACGACACCATCATCATCTTCGATCGTGTCCGCGAAAACCTGAAGACGGCCGGCAGGACGCGGCTGTACGATGTGCTGAACCGCTCCATCAACGACACGCTGCCACGCTCGATCATGACGCATGCGACCACCTTCGTCGCGTCGCTGGCCCTGTTGCTCTTTGCGGGCGAGGTCATCCGGCCGTTCGCCTGGGTGATGACGTTCGGTGTCGTCGTCGCCACGTTCAGCTCCATCTATGTCGCCGGCCCGGTGCTGCTCTGGATCGAGGCGAAGTACCCGCGCAAGGCGTCCACAGGCGCCGCAGCGCGTACCGATGGTTCCGCCAAGCGCCCGGGCGCTGTCGCGACGCGGTGATCCGACTGCCCATCGTGCCGATCCGACAGACCGCCGCCTCGCGCGGCGGTTTTGTCGTTGCGGGCGTCGCGCCGTGCTGATCGACAGCCATGCGCATCTCGCCGGCGCGAAGTTCGACGCCGACCGCGAGGTCGTGTTGCAGCGGGCGTGGGACGCTGGGCTGGCCCACGTCGTCGTGATCGGCGAGACCTCCACGCATGCCCGCGATCTGGCGCGTCGTGACCCCGCCAGGCTCTCGTTCACCGCCGGCGTGCATCCGCACGAGGCGGAGGGCTTCGACCCGGATCGCGACATCCCGCTCCTGCGCACGCTCGTCGCCGACGGCGCAGTCGCCATCGGGGAGTGCGGGCTCGACTACCACTACGATCACAGTCCACGCGAGCGGCAGCGTGACGCATTTTCCCGGCAGCTCGAGCTTGCCGCCGAGACCGCCCTGCCGGTCGTGGTGCATACGCGTGATGCGGAGGATGACACGGCCGCGATCATCGCAGACTGGTCGGCACGCGGCGTCGTCGGCGTGCTGCATTGCTTTACCGGCACCGTGGATCTCGCACGTGTCGCCATCGACGTTGGCTGGTATGTGTCGATCAGCGGTATCGCGACGTTCCGGAACTGGGATCGCGATGACGTCGTCGCGATGATCCCCGATCGGCAGCTGCTCGTCGAGACCGACGCCCCGTACCTCGCGCCGGTGCCGCACCGGGGGCGCCGCAACGAGTCATCGTTCCTGCCCGCGACCGTCGAGCGACTCGCCATCGTCCGTGGCACGGATCCGATTACGCTCGCGACGCTCACTGCACGCAACGCAATTCGGTTCTTCCGGTTGCCGCTCACACCACCCGCACACTGACCGATGCCATCCGATCTCGAGATTGCGCAGTCCGTCACGCTCCGGCACATCCGGGATGTGGCCGCCGACCTCGGACTTGGTGAGGACGAGATCGACATGTACGGGCGCAGCAAGGCGAAACTGCCGCTCGAACTCGCGTCCCGCCCGGTGCGTGGCAAGCTGGTGCTCGTCACTGCCATCCATCCCACGGCGGCCGGTGAAGGCAAGACCACGACGTCGGTCGGGTTGGCGCAGGCGCTGCGCCGCATTGGTACGAATGTCATTCTTTGCCTCCGCGAGCCGAGCCTCGGCCCCGTCTTTGGCGTGAAGGGCGGGGCCGCCGGCGGCGGCTATGCGCAGGTCCTGCCGATGGAGGACATCAACCTCCACTTCACTGGTGACTTCCACGCCATCGCCAGCGCGCACGCCTTGCTGTCGGCGCTGCTCGACAATCACCTGCAGCAGGGCAACGCGCTCGGCATCGATCCGCGTCGCATCACCTGGCCGCGGACGATCGACATGAACGATCGCGCGCTGCGGAAGGTGATCGTCGGCCTCGGCGGTGCCGCGAGTGGCGTGCCGCGCGAGGAGCGCTTCGTCATCGTGCCCGCCAGCGAGGTCATGGCGATCCTGGCGCTGGCGAGCGGGCTCGACGACCTGCTGGCGCGCCTGACGCGCATCGTCGTCGGCAGCACCGGCGACGGCCGGTTCGTCACCGCGGGAGAACTCGATGCGGCGGGTGCCATGGCGCTGCTGCTGCGCGATGCGCTCCGACCCAACCTCGTGCAGACCGCCGAGGGCGGGCCGGCGCTGGTGCATTGCGGCCCGTTCGCCAACATCGCCCACGGCTGTAACTCGCTGATGGCAACGCGCACGGCGCTGGCCCTTGGCGATGTCGTGGTGACCGAGGCCGGCTTCGGGTCGGACCTTGGGGCGGAGAAGTTCTTCGACATCAAGGCGCGGGCGGGCGGTCTCACGCCGTCCGCCGCAGTGATCGTCGCCACCGTGCGCGCGCTCAAGCTGCACGGCGGTGCCGCCGCGAAGGGGCTGGAAGCACCTGACGTCGAGGCAGTGCGGCGCGGCCTGTCGAACCTCGAAGCGCACATCGCCAACGTCCGGCAGTTCGGCGTGCCCGTGATCGTCTCGTTGAATCGATTCTCGAGCGACAGCGACGAGGAACTCGACTGCGTCATGCAGGCGGTGGCAGCCGCTGGCGCACGAGGCGCGCTGTGTGAAGTCTGGGCGCGGGGCGGGGCGGGTGGAGAGGCCCTCGCGCGCCAGGTGCTCGACGTCCTCGCGACCGAGACCCCGGCTTTTGCGCCGCTCTACGACGTGACGCTCGGCATCCGGGAGAAGATCGGCATCATCGTGGAGCGCGTCTACGGCGGTGCTGGTGTGGACTATTCACCGCGTGCCGCGCGTGCGATCCACGAGCTCGAGCGCCAGGGGCTCGGCACCACGCCGGTGTGCATTGCCAAGACCCAGTCCTCGTTCAGCGACGATCCGTCACTCCGCGGTGCACCACGTGGCTTCCGCGTGCACATTTCCGAGGTGTATCCAGCCGCCGGTGCCGGGTTTGTCGTGGCCCAGGCTGGTGATATCATGACCATGCCCGGCCTTCCCGCGGTCCCGGCCGCCGAGCGCATCGGACTCGATGCGGACGGTCGTGCCACCGGATTGTTCTAGCGTTCCACCTTCGGAGGATCTGCCGTGACCAAGCGTGTCATCAACACTCCCAACGCTCCTGCCGCCATCGGCCCGTACTCACAGGCCATCGCCATCGACGGCCTGTTGTTCACTGCTGGGCAGATCGCGCTCGATCCGGCCACCATGTCCGTGGTGCCCGGCGACGTGGCTGCACAGACGGAGCAGGTGATGCTCAACCTCGCCGCGATCTGCACCGAAGCCGGCGCGACCCTCGATGATGTCGTGAAGACCACCGTGTTCCTGCAGGAGATGAGCGACTTCCAGTCGATGAATGAGGTCTACGCACGTCACTTCGGCGAGAATCGTCCCGCACGGAGCACGGTCGCGGTGCGTGGCATGCCGCGCGACGTGCGCGTCGAGATCGAGGCCATCGTGAAACTGTCCCGAGCCTGAGTGATGGGGCGTCCGATGTTTGGCCGGCACGACGTCATCCGCGCACTGGCGGGTGGTGCTGCTGCCTTCGCCATACTGGCGTGCAACACCGACAGGCTCGGTGCACAGCGGCCGGCGCCTGGCCTGTCACCACCACCGGCGACACGCCCCGATACCGTGCCGCGCCCCGCACCGCGACGTATCCCGAGCAGTATCCCTGACTCGCTGCTCCGGCCGCCGATCACGCCAAAGGCGGCCTTCCTGCGCTCACTCGCGCTGCCAGGGCTGGGACAGACCGGCCTGCGGCGCTCCACCGCCGCCACGGTCTTTGCCGCAGCAGAAATCGGAGCGCTGTACATGGTCGCCAAGTCGCGTGCAGACCTGCGCCGCGCCAGGGCGCTGCAGCGATTCGATTCCGTCACGGTCGGCGATCCGTCACTCGGTGAGCCCGTGACGCGAGTCGCGGCCGTACCGGTCGAACTCATCAACGCCCGGAAGCTGCATCTCGAGGACTGGATCGCGGTGCTGCTCTTCAATCACGTGCTGGCCGGCGCTGACGCGTACGTCGCGGCGAACTTGTGGGACTTGCCGGCACGTGTCTCGATCCGGCACACGCCCGCAGGGATCGGACTCGGCGCGCAGATCCGCTGGTGAACGGCGCGCCGATCGGCATTTTCGACTCCGGTATCGGTGGCCTCACCGTGGCGGCCGCGATCATGCGCGCACTGCCTGACGAGCGAGTGATTTACCTCGGTGACACCGCGCGCGTGCCCTACGGTCCCAAGAGTCCCGAAACGGTGGTGCGCTACAGCCGCCAGATCGCATCGTGGCTGCTCGAGCAGCAGGTGAAGGCGATCGTGGTGGCATGCAACACCGCCACCGCGCACGCTCTCGCCGTCCTGCAGGCCGAATGCCCCGTCCCGGTGATCGGCGTCGTCGAACCGGGGGCGCGTGCCGCCGCGGCGGCCACGCGCAGCGGTCGAATCGGAGTGATTGGCACCACCGGCACGATCAACTCGCGTGCGTATCACCGCGCGATTGCCGCGCTCGCTCCTGCGGCGTGCGTCACCAGCGCTGCGTGTCCGCTCTTCGTGCCGCTCGTCGAAGAGGAGGGCTGGCTGGATCACCCAGCGACGCGGCTCATTGCCGAGACCTATCTTGCGCCCCTCCGTGCGGCGTCAGTCGACACGCTGGTCCTCGGTTGCACGCACTATCCGCTGATCGCCTCGGTGATCGGCGCCACAGTGGGGCGCGAGGTCACGCTCGTGGACTCCGCCGCAGAAACCGCGCGCGCGCTGCGTGCGGTGCTCGCCACGTTCGGGTTGCAGGCATCAGCCGGCGGTGCGTCGCGGCACCATCGGTTCGTCGCCACCGACGCGCCGGACACGTTCCGCCGTATCGGGCAGCGCTTCATCGGCCCGACTTTCGACGACGTCGAGACGACGGTCTTCGCCTGACGCGTCGAACTCCAGCAGTTCGACGTGCGACGCGGTGAGTCGCAGGTAGCGCGGCACATCGCCCCACGCCCCCGGGTTCGCATACACGCCACCGCCAGGCGCCCGTGTCAGGCCCGCCACATGCGAATGCCCGAAGACGATGAGGTTGGGGCCGTCAGGCGTCGTGAGGCGTTGCAGCGCGACGTCGCGAAGACCGACGCCGTCGTCCCGCGCGCTGTGCACCCGGCTCGCGCCCGAGGTGCCAAGCGCCAGTCGCGTGCCGAAGTCGGGATGCACCAGACTGAAGGCCCACATCGAGAGCGGGTGGCGCAGAATCGGCCGCAACAGCAGGTAGCCACGATCGGGGGCACCACGGAGCCCATCCCCATGTTCGACCACGCCTCGCCACTGGCCGACGGAAAGCGCGAGTGGCGTGGATTGATACGTGACACCCACCTCGCGGCGCAGCACCTCGCCGCCCCAGCAATCGTGATTGCCGGCTATCCAGGTGATCGGCATCCCGGACGCGCGCAGTTCCGCCAGCGCGCCAAGGACGGGCAGTGCGAACGACGGCACGGCGCGGCGCCACTCGAACCAGAAATCGAGGATGTCGCCGTTCAGCACCAGCGAGCCTGGCATCCCGCGCAGTCGACGGAGAAGCTGGAGCAGCGCTTGCGTGGTGGCCGCAGGGGCCGCACCCACATGGCTGTCGGAGAGGATGTAGCAGGGAGAGTCGCTCACCAGCGGGAGCTTAGTCCGACCGGGCCGCTTTGACAAAAGGGCCGGCATCTGCCCAACTTCGCCAGTCGTCACAACCGGTCGACTCCAGCGCCCGACCCTTCACCCCAGACTGCCAGTGGCCCACGTCGAGCCGGTGACCACCTGCGACATCGAGCTGCGCGTCCGGTACGCCGAGACCGACCAGATGGGCGTCGTGTATCACGCAAATTATCTCGCTTGGTGCGAGGTGGGCCGCACGGAACTCATCCGGCGGAACGGGCGCTCGTACGCCGAGATCGAGAAGCTCGGCGTCGCGCTCGCCGTCTCCGACGCGGCGCTGCGGTTCCATGCCCCCGCCAGGTACGATGACGTCGTGCGCGTCACGACGACGCTCACCGAGATCCGGTCCCGCAGCCTGAGCTTCAGCTACGTGATCGCGCATGCTGCACGGGGAACGAGGCTCGTGACTGCGACCACGACGCTCATTGGGCTCGATCCGGCCGGTCGCATCACGCGGCTTCCGCACGAACTGCGCGCGGTGCTGGGGGTGCCGGATGCGTGAGGCGCGGCACTGTGCACGCATCATCGGCCTGCTCGTGGTCAGCGCTCGCGTCGCCGTGGCACAATCCCCGGCTCTCGACGCGCGCAGCGTCACGCTGTGGGCACGACTCCTCGCGGTGCACGATGCGCGCCGCGCCGACAGCGTCACCATCGACGAGGCACTCGCGTCGCCGGTGGCACCGTTGCGTGCGGCCGCGGCACGAGTGATCGGTCTCAACCGCATTGCGTCACGGTATGGCGCACTGCGGACGCGACTCGTCGCCGAACCCGATACGGCGGCGGCACGTGATGCCGCGTTTGCGCTTGGTGTCGCCGCCGATTCCGCCGGCTGCGGTGCACTGCGTCAGGCCCTCGCGCGGCCTGACGTGCAGGTGGCCGCTGCCGGTGCACTCGGCGAGATCGGCGCTTCCTGTGGTGCCTTCGCTGCGCTGCTCGGCGCCGCCTCGTCCTCGGCGGCACGGGCCGCACTGCTGCGTGCCGCTGGACGATGGGCACCATTCCCGGACAGCGTCGTGGTCGATGCATACCATGCCGCACGAAGGCGAGACGAGCGCTGGGCTGCACTGTACGTGCTTGGTCGCAGCCGGCGACCAGCCGGTGCAGCGCTTGCGCGCGCGGCGTCGCGCGATGTCGATGCCGGCATCCGCGAAGCCGCGGCGCGGCTGCTGACCGCGTCTCTCGCACCCGATGAGGCTTCACGGGCGTCGGCGAACGAGCGTCTCGCGGTCCTGCTGCGTGACCAGGCCCCGCACGTGCGCATCGCCGCGCTCCGGGCGCTCGCGACCCACGGGCCACAGGCGATGGCACTCCTCGATGCCACGTTCCGTCGCGAGCGCAACACCAATGTGCGCATCGCCCTCGCACAGGTGCTCGTGACGATCGCCGACTCGTCGTCTCCCGCATGGGCGGCATGGTGGCACGCCGACACGATGCCAGTCGTGCGTGGGTTTCTTCTGGCCGGGGCGTGGCAGGCCGGGGCAGTGTCGACACTCCCTGGGGCCGCGTCGTTCGCGACCGCCCGCGACCCGCGACTGCGGATTGCGATGCTCGAGGGAGGTGCAGCGCGGAACGCCGTGACCTATGCGCCGGATGCCGCGTTGCGACTCACCGACGCCGACGCACGCGTGCGCATCGCAGCGTTCCGTGCGCTGATGCGCACGACGGGTGCGCTGCGTGACACACTGCTGGCCGCGCACGCCGCCACGCTGCTCACCGATAGTGTCGCCTCCGTCCGCGAGGCCGTGTTGCTGGCCTACGAGCGGACCGCCGCTGCGCGCGACGTACCGATGGCGCTGGCCGCCTACACGCGCGCAGGCACCGACACGAGTGCCGTCGCGAGGAACGCGGCGCTGCTGCTCGTGGCGAGCGCGTGGCGCCGCGACAGCCTGGCCTTCGACAGCACGTCGCTCGCGCGGTTGCGTGACGTCGATGCAGAAGTCGATGCGCGGCTCTGGCCCCGTGTCACCGTCGGGCCTGGGGCAACGTGGCGGCGACGCGATGGGATCGACACGACGCTCGCCCGCTACGAAGAGATCGTGCGCCGCGTGATCGTTCCGGCGCTCGCCGGCAGGACGGCGCAACTTCGCATCACGACGGCACGCGGCGTCGTCCGGATCACGCTCGACGGGGTACGAGCGCCGATGACTGTCGATCACCTCTCGAGGCTCGCCGAGCGCGGCTACTTCACCGGGATGCAGTTCCATCGCGTCGTACCGGCCTTCGTGGCACAGACCGGCGATCCGCGCGGCGACGGCAGCGGCGGGCCCGGCGTCAGCATCCGCGACGAGCTGAATCGGCTGCGCTACACCCGGGGTGCCGTTGGCATGGCATTGTCCGGACCCGACACCGGGGGATCGCAATTCTTCCTCACGCTCGCCCCGCAGCCGCACCTCGACGGTCACTACACCATGTTCGGACGAGTCCGCTCAGGCAGCGTCGCCATGGACGCGCTCGTGCAGGGCGACAGGATGGACATGCAGCCTTCGAGGTCGCCATGAGCGTGAGCGGCGGGAGGGGCCGGCTGCTTGGTGCCGCATCGATCATCCTGTCGGCATGTGCCGCGCCCCGGCTCGCTCCGCTCGTCAACGCCACGCCGGTCCCGCAGCGTGAACCACTGCCGGTGATCGCACTGCCGCAGCGAAGTCAGCGGATCGTCTTCGACTGGCGCCTGCAGGAGGCCGAACTCGAGGTGCGAGGCGAGGGCGCCGCCCGGATCGCTGCCCCCGATTCCGCCCGCATCGATCTGTTCGTGCGGGGAGGGCTCGGCAGCGGTGCGGCCTGGGTGATCGGCGACGACATGCACCTCGATGCGCCCGACGCGTTGCGACGCGTGCTCCCGCCACCGGCATTTCTCTGGGCCGCCCTCGGCCGGTTCGCCATTCCGGCGGGGGCTGACACCCTCGTGGCCCGGAGCGACAGCGTGCTGACCGCCGAGATCGGCCCCACGCCGCGCTGGCGCCTCTCCCTGCGTGGCAACACCATCACCCGGCTCGAGCGCGCCGAGGGCGACCGGATCGTCGATCGGCTCGAGCGTCGGACCGATGGATCGCTAGTTTACTTCCATGCGCCAACTCGTCGTCAGCTCACGCTCACCATCACGCGGGTCGATTCCGTTGCTGCGTTCGATGCGGCGATCTGGCGCCCGTAGCCTCGGGCTCCTCGCCGGAGTGCTCGTCATCGCATCGAGCGGCGGGTGTGTGTACGGCTTTGCCGGAGGCGGACTGCCCCCCAGTGTGCGCACCGTGGCCGTCATCCCGTTCGAGAACCAGACGCCGTCGTCCGAGCTCCAGCAGGAGTTCATGGCTCGGCTCCGACGCGAGCTCCGCTCTCGGCTGGGTGTGCAGGAGGCAGGCGAGGCGCAGGCCAGCGCCGTGGTCCGGGGGACCATCGTTCGTTACGAACCCGACATCCCGATCGCCTTTTCGGCAGATCAGAACCAGTCGGTCGCGGCACGGCGCAAGCTGCTCCTGGTCGTGGACATCGAGATCTACGACCAGAGCGCGAATCGTGTGCTCTGGACGCGGAAGGGGATGTCGGCCGAGGGGGAGTATGCGGAACGCGCCGAGGCTGAAGGGCGCCGGCTCGCGATCGAGAAGCTCGTCAACGACGTCATCGAGGGAGCCCAGTCACAATGGTGATGCGCCGCGGCAGTGGATCGGGTGGATGCCTGATGGGGATCGCGCTGGTCGCGGCTGTGGTGGTGTTCGGGTGGCCGGCGGCCAAGGTCTATCTCCGGGCGTACGAGTACGAGGATGCGATGCGACAGGTCCTCTTGCATGCAAAGGCAGACACCGACGAGGGATTGCAGACGCGCCTCCGCGCCGCCGCCGACTCCATCGGAGCACTGCCGGACGGGGCGTACGACATCGAGGTGCGGCGCCGTGATGGCATGGTGCGACTCGCCGCGACCTACACCGACACCATCCGGTTCCCCATCGCCCCACGCGCGGTCACTCATCGCTTCAGCGTCGAGCGGCCGGAGTGACCATCCGCTCGCCGCTCGACCGCGTCCGCTCGTGGCAGGAGGCGCTGGCCTGGCGCCGCAGTCTGAGCGGGCGTCTCGTGTTCACCAACGGTGTTTTCGACCTCTTGCACCCTGGGCACGTCGACGTCATTCATGGAGCACGCGCCTGCGGCGACGCGCTCGTCGTCGGCATCAACGGTGACGACTCGGTTCGCCGGCTCAAAGGCCAGACGCGTCCGGTGCGTAGCGCGCCCGACCGTGCCTACGTCCTCGCGGCGCTGGCGGCAGTCGACTGTGTGACGGTCTTCGACGAAGACACGCCACTGGATCTGATCCGGTTCCTCCAGCCCGAGGTGCTCGTCAAGGGTGGCGATTACGATCCCTCCACCGTCGTCGGCGCCTCCGAGACTCGCGCCCTGGGCGGTGAGGTGGTGATCATTCCCCTCACCCCGGGGCACTCCACCACCGCCACCATCGCACGCCTCTTCGGAACCCGTAATGCCTGAGCTGCTTCGTTCCTACGCCCGCCCTCTGGATGTCATGCGACCGGTCACGATCGAGCGCGCGGTGACCCCGTATGCGGAAGGGTCGTGCCTGATCAGCTTCGGAGAGACGAAGGTGCTCTGTACGGCGACGGTCGAGGAGGGCGTACCCGGCTGGCGAAAGGGCAGCAAGCTCGGATGGCTCACGGCCGAGTATGCGATGCTGCCACGGGCAACACGCACGCGAACCTCACGCGAGCGCGGCCAGGTGGGCGGACGCACGCAGGAGATCCAGCGGCTCATCGGTCGCAGCGTTCGAGCGATGTTGCGTGGATTCGACTTCGGCGAGCGCACGATCAAGGTCGATTGCGACGTGCTGCTCGCTGATGGCGGCACGCGCACGGCCGCCATCACCGGGGCGTGCGTGGCGGTGAGTGACGCGTTCAGCTGGCTCGTGGCGCAGGGCAGTCTTCCCGCTTCGCCGGTGGTGCACCATGTCGCGGCGGTGAGTGTCGGCATGGTCGATGGCCTGCCGGTGCTGGACCTCGATTACCCGGAGGATGTGCGTGCAGGCGTGGACATGAACGTCGTGATGGTCGACGCCGCGCGGTTCGTGGAGGTACAGGGGACCGGTGAGCACGCGACCTTCGATCGCACGGAGCTCGACGCGTTGCTCGCGCTCGCGTCGGCCGGCATCGCGTCGCTCGACGCGATGCAGCGCGCGGCGCTCGCGGTCCCGGCAGCGCACGCGTGATGCGGTGCGTCCTCGCAACGCGGAGCGTCGGCAAGCTGCGTGAGTTGGTGCCGATGCTCGCGCAGCATGGCATCACGGGCATCGGCCTCACGGAGGCGGGTGTCGCGCTGCTGGAGGCGGAGGCGGAGATCGAGGCATTCGACACATTCGAGGCGAATGCGCTGGCGAAGGCGCGACATTTCTCGCGTGTCATCGGGGCCGCGTGCATCGCCGATGATTCCGGTCTGGCGATCGATGCGCTCGACGGCGCACCCGGTGTGCGGAGTCGCCGCTTTGCGAGCGATCACGGGCGCCGCGAGCACGGGGCAGCGACCGAGGACGTGGCGAATGCCGAGGCGGTGATCGACGCCTGCTGGGACAGCGGGTGGGCGCCGCCGTGGGCGGCACGCTTCATCTGCGTGGTGGCGTACGCCGACGCGACACGCGAGGTCGTGGCACACGGTTCCGTCGAAGGCCACCTGGTGCCTGAGCGCGCCGGTGATGGCGGATTCGGGTACGATCCCTGGTTTCGCAGCGTGGATCTCGGCGTGACGTTTGCAGAAGCGTCGTTGCAGGCCAAGGCGCTGGTGAGTCACCGGGCGCGTGCGATGGTGTCGTTGCTTGCACAGCTGCGGTCGGACGTCGCGCACGGTGGTACCGGTTGACGAGTCTGCACTGATCCGTTACTCTCGGGGTTCGTGCGGGGCGTAGCGTAGTCCGGTAGCGCGCCTGCTTTGGGAGCAGGAGGTCGCCGGTTCGAATCCGGCCGCCCCGATCTGATCGCTCCGCACGAGTCCTGACGTGCGGCAACTTCTGAAGCGCCAGTAGCTCAGTTGGATAGAGCGGCAGCCTTCTAAGCTGCGGGTCGGGGGTTCGATTCCCTCCTGGCGCATGTCGTGGTTTCAGGCTCCGATAGCTCAATGGTAGAGCAGCTGACTCTTAATCAGTAGGTTGTAGGTTCGAGTCCTACTCGGAGCACTTGAGGCGGCGGTCATCGGGACGATGACCGCCGCTTTTTCGTGGGTGCCACCGGCTCTCGGTTGGGAGGCGGTTCAGCGTGGCGTACGTGGGCGGCGCATGGGGCGATCGTGGGTGCCTCCAGGGCGGGGCTGTGTCGTTGGCTCCATCGCAGGGGAGTCGGGACCGTGGGGTTGCGCAGGGAATGGGATCGACATACTTTCGCATCCCCTTGTGTTCTGGCCAGAAACGGCCGTTTGCGAGGGAGAGAATTTTGGTCGAGAGGTTGACGTGAATGGTGTGCCTTGCTATCATTGGAGGCTATCGGTGACTTGCTGCAGGATGTGAGTCGCTGAGAGGAACCGGAGTTTTGTAGCGAACATG
>Ga0105048_10000360_pt1 | contig 67857 bp, 60 predicted proteins | sample MAT05_FD_78382 | JGI IMG/M metagenome (GOLD analysis project Ga0105048, IMG submission 78382) | Freshwater microbial communities from Lake Fryxell liftoff mats and glacier meltwater in Antarctica - MAT-05 | ecosystem: Environmental > Aquatic > Freshwater > Ice > Liftoff microbial mat | place... | reverse complement strand
GCTACGTCGTAGAGCCACCGCCCATTCGCAGTCCTGCTCCGCAATAATCACCGCGTTAGGCTACGAAGACTGGTTCAGATGATCTCGACAGAGAGACCGGATCTGGCCGAATTCCCTGTCCGACCTTCGGGCCCCCGACCGGGCACCCGGACCCTCCGCACGCGACGCCGACACACGCCCGGGCAAAGCATGCTCCGGCGCATCACGCGGCGCCGAAGAAGCAGCACGCGAAGCTGGTCTTCCCTCTGTTCCAGCCGCCCCTCGCCAGCTACCGCAACGGAGGGCGCTACTTCGGCGCGCCGCGGAGCAGCAGTCGGCTCCACGCGGCCTGCGACCTGCTCAACCCCCATCAGGCCAAGATCCGCGCGGTCGCCGACGGGGTCGTCATCCAGTCACCGTACGACTTCTACCTCGGCACCAACGCGCTCGAGGTCCACCACCCCGGGGTCGGCACCATCCGCTACGGGGAGATCGATCGTTATCGCACGGTGCACCTCAAGGCCGGCGACCATGTCCAGACCTTGAAGCTCCTCGTCGCCGCCGCGGGGCCGCTCGCGCCCGGCGACAAGCGCCTCAAAGAGGTGATCGATCAGGCCGGCGAGGTGATGAAGACGCCCCTCGGCGACTCCCCCGAGGTGGCGTTGGGCTTCATCGCTCGTCTCCACGAGGCCTGGAGCAAGGCGAGCCGGATCCTCCCCTCCGATTACCTCGATCACCACGCGCGGCGCCTGCTCCTCGATCAGCGCCTCTACCAGAAGCGAAAGCTCGGCAACGCGACGTGGATCCGCGCGCTCTTCACGCCGACCACGGCGACGGGGGCCGGCGCCAGCGCCGCGGCGCCGATCTATCTGCCCGACGTGGTCGGCCCGTGGATGCCGCTCTTCCCCCGCTTCAGCGCGCGCGTGATCGCCGAGGCGGTGCCTCAGCAGGATCATCACGAGACGTGCCCTGTCGCGCTCCGCGTGTGCGCGCTCGCGCGGGTGGTCACGCCGAAGCCGCGCGCGCGGGGCTGAGCGGGTAGTCCACCGCCGTCGCGATCACCTCTTTGGAACAGGCACGGTCTCGAGATCCCGCGCCACCACGACGTCGGGGAACCCCGCCCGCGCCTCGACGCCGAAGGGCTCGAGCGAGGGATAGCGCTGCGAAAAGTGGGTGAGCACGAGGCGCCGCGCGCCCGCCTCCCGCGCCAGCGTCGCCGCTTGCTCCGCCGTCATGTGATGGTGCGCGTCGGCCTCCTGGGCCTCGGTCGCGAGGTAGGTCGACTCGCACACCAGCAGATCCGCGCCGCGCGCCAGCGCCGTAGCGCCGGGGCACGGGCGCGTATCCATCACGAAGGCGAACGACTGACCCGGCCGCGGGACGCTGACCTCGTCGAGCGTCACGGTCTTGCCGTTGACGTCGATGGTCCCCTTCGTCAACAGCTCGCGGACCGCCGGCCCGCGCACCCCGGCGCGCTCCAGCGCCTCAGGCAGCATGCGCTGCCCGGCGTCCTCTTCGAGGCGAAAGCCGAAGCAGTCGACGCCATGATCGAGGGGCGCCGCGAGCAGGCGCGACGATCCGACGCGGCCAATCTCCATCACCCCCTCGGCCCGCGCGATCGGCCGCGGGACGATCTGGGCTTGATCGAAATAGATCGACGCGTAGCGGAGGCGCTCGAAGAAGTGCTGTCCGCTCGCGGGGTAGAAGATCTCCACCGGGTGGGCCACTTGATCGAGCGAGATCCGCTGGATCACGCTCGAGAGCCCGAGGCAGTGGTCGCCGTGAAAATGGGTGACGAAGATGTGGGTGACCTGGCTCGCCGCGAGGCCGACGTGCGTCATCTGCCGCTGCGTCCCCTCGCCCGGATCGACGAGGATGCCGAGCTCGTCCCAGCGCAGGAAGGCGCCGTGATGGTTGCGCGCGCGGGTCGGGACCTGGCTCGCGGTCCCGAGGATGATCACCTCTCGGCTCGACATGCTCTCCCTGATACTCCGTCCCGCGAGGCCGCGTCGAAATGGAGAGCCCGCTCGGCCGAGTCAGCGCCGCGGGCGCACCGGAGCCGGGCTCCGGGCCGGGGTCGTGTAGGCGGGCGACGTATAAGCGGGCGACGTGTACTCGCGCGGAGGATTGTGCATCGATCCGGGAGCCCAGTACGCGAAGCCGGCGATCGCCAGGCCCCCGCCGAGGATCGCCGCGAACGGCGCCCACGACTCGGTCGTCATCAGCTTCGATCCCGGCTTCGAGATGGTCCCGTTGGCCTGCGAGAGGGCGTACGCGAACCGCTCGTTGGTGCACAGCACCAGCCCCCCGACCCCGCGCAGGAAGACCGCGTCTCCGCGCGCCGTCGCGGGCTCGGGCGGCGGCGGGAGGCGCAGCAGGAGCGCGACCCCGAGCGCGGCCGGCATGGCGAAGACGGCCGCGATGATCGTCCGGGTCGTGAGATCGAAGAACACGTTGGCGAAGGCGAACGCGAGCGCGAACACGACGCCAATCCCCATGCCGCCGAGGAAGACGAGCATCGACCGCGTCCGATTCATCGTCAGCCGCTTCGCGCACACAGCGCAGTACGGGAACGTCAGCGTCAGCGTGGTCCGGATGTTCCCACGCTTCTCCGAGGTCTGGATGCTGACCTCGGTCTCGCGGGGAGCGCAGCAGCTCGCGCAGATCGAAGGGGTGCTGTAGCGCGGTACAGGCAGTTGGACGAGCCAGCCCTGGATGCTCACGATGTTCTCCTCACGGCGCGCGAGGCTATGCTGACGTGACGGCGAACTCAAGCGGATGTGCCAGGGCCCCGTCCCTGTCCCGGGGAGCGCTCCGCTCAGTTCTTGAGCGACCACCGCTGGTTCTCGCCGCCGCCGCAGTCCCACTGCTGGATCGGGACGCCGTTGGCCTGATTGAAGCCGGTGAGGTCGAGGCATCGCCCGGAGTGCTTGGCCCGGAGGCGGGTCACGCCGCCGGTCTCGACGGCCCAGGCCTGGTTGTCGCCGCCGGAGCAGCTCCACGGCTGGATGCGGCCGCCGTTGTTCTTGCTGACGTCGGTGACGTCGAGGCATTTGCCCGAGTTACGGTTGATGATCTGGTAATAGCCATCCTGCCGCTTGACGAAGTTCCAGCGCTGGTTGTTGCCCCCGTGGCACGGCCAGGCGACGACGGCGGCGCCGTCGCCCTGGCTCGCGCCCGAGACGTCGAGGCACTTGTCGTCGTTCTCGTTGACGATGAGGCCATTGAGGCCAGCGTCGTAGGCAAGACGGACAGCGTCGATGTCGGTCTGGCTGAGGTTGCCATTGCCGTTATACTGCGGGTTACAGTAGTTCATCACCGAGCTCAGATCCCAGCCGCCGACCACCAGATCGCCGTCGCCGCCCTGGGCCTCGGACGTGCAGTCGCCGGGCTTGTCCTTGCGGTTCTGCTCGTGGGCGAAGCCGAGGGCGTGGCCGAACTCGTGGACGGCGATGGTGCGAATGCAGAACTCGAGGTGCTCGCGGCCTGGCGAACCCTCGGCCTCATCACCTTCGGGGAGGCCTTCAGCAAGAGTGGAGCCAACCGGACAATCCCGCAGAATAGCGCCGTTTCGCAGGCAAAACGTGGAGTGATGAGGAGTCGGCGTCCCGCTCAATCACGCTCCCTGCGATCCACGGGATCACCTGGTGATCGGCGCGATCGCGGGGAGGCGTCGAAGTCGGTTGTCAGGACTCGATAGCTCTCTTGCTCGGCGCGATCCGACGTCGACAGCGGGCGATCCCTGGTTGACCATGGCACGATCACTGCTGATGGCTCGGCGTGGAGGCACCCGACCATGGACATGCACCGCACCCACCGGGTCGAGCAGGCTCGCCTGGACGCTGAATCGCAGTCGGCCCCGCTCAGCCTCGAGGACCCGACCGGGCACGCAGATCCGATCCTCTGGGAGCACGAGATCAGCCCCCCGACGCCGCGGAGGCCGATCGAAGGCCGCGGGAGGATCGCGGCCACCCTCATCGCCACCACGGTGTTCCTCGGCGCGGTGTTCGCGATCAGCGCGCCGATCTATGCTTTTTCGCAGTGGCGGTCGCACGTCACGGCGTCCGCGCCCGCGGCGAGCCCCGAAGACAGCGAGAACGTCGCCCCTGCGGAGGGGGCGCCGGCTGCCGGCGAGACGCCGGTGGCGGCCGCGGCCCCGCTGGCCGCTCCGTCCGCAAGAACGCGGCTCGAAGCGCCGCCGGCCGAGGTGACGCTCGCCGAAGAGCCCGCGAGCGAGGCGCCGTCCGCCGCGGCGTTGACGAGCGAGGCGCCAGAGGCCGGGCCGCTCACCAGCGAGATCCCGAGCGCCGCTGCGCCTCCCAGCCTGCCTCCCGCGTCAGGATCCGTCGCGATCGACGGGGTGACAGTGGATCCGGTGTCGATTCAGGGCGTGAGCATCGACCCGGTCCTGGTCGAGCGGGTGAGCATCGATCCGATCCTGGTCGAGCGGGTGACGATTGATCCGGTCCGGATCGATCGAGTACAGATCGACCCCATCGGCCTCGATCGGGTGACGATCGATCCCGTCGTGATCAACGTGCCCACCGTCGGCAATGAGCCGCCCGCCCGGTGAGCGGCTCGGGCTGATGGCTCCCGATCCCCAGCAACCGCGCCCCAGCGGGGCGTGACGGAACTCCAGCAAGGCTACATCATGGATCTCCAGCTCACAGGCAAGCGGGCCCTCGTCACGGGCTCGACGGAGCGCGAGCTCTTCAAGACCGCGCGGCCCAGCTCGCTGCTCCAGCGGTTTGCGACCGTGGGTGAGGTCGCGAGCATGGCCGTGTTCCTCAGTAGCCCGCTGGCCTCGGCGACCAACGGCGCTGCCGTCCGCGTCGATGGAGGCACGGTGCGCTCGATTTTGTGATCGATGCGCCGGGGTCCGGCCATCATCATCCATGGCCCTTCGATCGACGCCCAGGACTCGCCCCGAGGCGACCCCGTGACGTCGATCCCGCTCCCCACCATGTTCCTCGCGGCTGACTGGAGAGACGAGGACGCCGCCCCCGTGGCCCCGACCGCCGCCGAAAAGGCCCGACTCGCGGCCATGGTCGCCGAGCATTTCGAGCTGATCTGGCGGACGCTGGCGCGGATCCGCGTCCCCTCGGCCGACCTCGCCGACTGCGCGCAACAGGTCTTCGTGGTGGCCTCGCGCCGGCTCTCCGCCATCGCTGCCGGCAGCGAGCGATCCTTCCTGCTCGGGACGGCGATCCGCGTGGCCCGCGACGCCCGGCGCACGCTGGGACGGCGGCGCGAGGTGCCCGAGGAAGAGGCCCTCGAGCCCCTCAGCCTCGAACCTCAGCCTGACGAGCTCACCGATCAAAAGCGCCTCCGCGCCCTGCTCGACGAGGTCCTCGCGGCCATGCCCGAGGAGCTCCGGGAAGTCTTTGTCCTCTTCGAGCTGGAGGAGATGTCCACGCCGGAGATTGCCACTCTGCTCGAGATCCCCACTGGCACCGCGGCATCTCGCCTCCGGCGCGCTCGTGAGGAGCTCGACCGACGCGTCGCGCGGCTCCATGCCGCCTCGGCGCGAGGAGCCAAGCGATGAGCGATCCCCCCCGGATCCTGGATGGTAACGAGGAACGCGGCCCGAGCGCCGCCCTGAAGCGCTCGATGCTCCGCGCCGCGCAGCGGGACGTTTCGCCGCCCACGGCGCAACAGGATCTCCTGGCGGCGCTCGGGCTCGGCGATAACGCGGTGAGCGCCCGCCCGCCGCCCGCCCGCGCAACGCGCGAGCGAGCGACCGAGTGGTGGGCTCCTCCCCCGCTGTTCTCTTCGGTCCTTCGGAGGGAGAGCGCGGATCCGCGCCGCTTCGGCGCCGGCGCGCTGATCTCGACGATGGCGCACGCAGCGGTCTTTGCGCTGGCGATTCACGGCATGTCCGGCGCGCCCACAACGCGCCTCGAGGAGCAACGAGTGATGGTGCAGCTCTCGGCGCACCCCATGGCGCCGCTCCCGCCGGGCTTCGCGACAGCGCCGCTCGGCGAGCCTTCGCCCGTCCGCGATCCCGAAGCGCTCATGGCCCCTCCGGATCGGGGAGATCGCGTGGCCGCGCGCGAGATCGAGGGGAGCCGCGCCGGCAATCCTTCGGTGCGTGTCTCCTCCCCCGACGAGATCGTCCCCGGCGCGGACTCCCAGCCTCCCGCGGCGCGCGTCACGCCCGAGGCGCGGATCGCGGGGGCTCCCGACCTCGCAAAAGCAGGCCTGGCCGGCGCTGCGGCGCACCCTTCCTCGGAGATCCTCGCCTTCGGTGAGGGGATGAGCCTCCCGCGCCTGATCGAGGGTCCGGAGCCCGTCTATCCGCGCGAGGCCCGCCAGGCCAGGGTGGAAGGCACGCTGCTGGCAAAGTGCGTGATCACCACCGAAGGAGCCCTCACCGGCTGTCGGATCATCAAATCGTTACCGTTCCTGGACGAGCCGGTGCTCGCCGCGCTCGCCCACCGTCGTTATGCCCCGGTGATGTTCCAGGGGCGCCCGGTCAACGTCGAGTACATGATCTCGTTGCGGTTCGAGCTGCCCTGATCGAAGCGCGGCGCCGGTAGAAGAGCGCCGCTCCACCCCCGCTGGTTCACCGATGTCGCGACCCCACCCCGGGGCCGCAAAGGATGGGTATTGTCCATGTTCGACTCCTCGCTCAGCGTCACCTCACCTTTCCGGCGGAGCCTCGGGGCCGGAGCGATGTTCTCTGCGGCGACGCACGCTGCGGTGATCGCCGTGGCTCTCTACGCGGCGGGGCATGCCTCGCAGATCAAGACCGAGGCGCCCGAGGTCGTCTTCAGGATGGCCGCGGCGCCCGCGCCCCCGCCGCCGCCCCCGCTCGGCGGCGCGTCCCAGGCCCGGACCGAGCCGCGCAAGAAGCCTGTGCATGTCAATCCCGACACCTATGTTCCGGTGACCGCGGCGAAGCCCGTGAAAGAGCCGGAGCCCGCTCCCGAGGCGCCGGAGGCGGGAGAGCCCGGCGGTGAGATCGGCGGAGAGCCCGGCGGCGAGATCGGAGGCACGAAAGGCGGCCTGATCGGAGGCACGATTGGCGGAACAGGCACCGCGATCTCCCCGGCTCCTCCGGCGCCGCCTCCGCCCCCGCCGCCCTCGAATCAGGTGCTCCCCTTCGGGGAGGGAATGAATCGCCCCCAGCTCCTCGCCGGTCCGGAGCCCGTCTTTCCCCGCGAGGCGCTCGAAGCGAGGGTGGAAGGCACGCTGCTGGCCAAATGCGTGATCACCCCCGAAGGAGCCCTCACGGGCTGTCGAATCATCAAGTCGCTGCCCTTCCTGGATCAGCCGGTGCTCGCGGCGCTCGCGCAGCGACGGTACACGCCGGTCTCGTTTCAGGGCCGGCCGGTGGCCGTGGAGTACGTGATCCCTTTCAAGTTCAAGCTTCAGTGAGGGCCTGTTCACTGCCCCGCGCGGGCGGCGGCGACCTCGCGTAGCCAGGCCTCCTGCGCTGCTGGATCGGGGACGAGGTGCCCGTCGGCGCGGACGAGGAACGCCTCGATTGGCGGCGCGCTCGTGGCGTTGAAGCGCGGGATCGACGCGGGCGGCCCCATCGTCGAGAGCACGTGGCTGGACCAGAGTCGCACGTTGCCGTCCGCGGTGACCTCGATTTCGAGCACGTTGTCGCTGATGATGACCTGCACCGGCTTCGAGGCACGCCGAGGACAGAGGCGGCGCAGATCCACGCGGCCTCGTCGAACCAGAGCACCGTGGTGCCGTCGGAGGCGCTCTCCGCGCCGAAGAGGTCGAGATCCCCCGGGATCCCGGAGGCAACCTCGGTGAGCGCGCCCCGGGGGGAGACATGCAGGAGCGAGGGGCGGCCCCGGTGCTCGTCATTGCAGTACACGAACGAGGCGCGGTCACTCCCCAGGATCACGCCCGACGCCCAGGAGAGCGGGAGTCGCGCCATCCGCCGCTCTTCGCCGTCACGAACGAGGAGCGTCGACGCGCGCTCCGCCGGGGCGTCGTCGTCGCAATCGTAGGTCGTGTGGGTCTCCTCGTGCCACTTGTTCTCACGGCTGGTGAAGCTCCGGATCAGCTCGGTGTGCGCCTTGACGCCCTCTTTGGCGCACACGCCGTCGTGGAAGGCGCCCGCGCTCGGCGACGGGCCAAGCGCGTCGCGGAAGCCGAGGCACTCGACGCCCTGGCACGAGATCCCGAGGCCGCCCATCAGGCCTGCGAGCGAGCTGAGCCTGTTCTTCTCGGCCTTCGGAAAGCCGGGGCGCTCGATCGGAGCATTGATTTCCACGCGGAGGTCGGTCCACGTGAACGAGAGCCAGGGATCGGGGAAGCTGGTGAGAGTCCAGTGGCCCTTCGCGTCGAGCCCGAGCGTGTCGGGCTCTTCGCTCGGCGGCTTCTTCTTCGACGGAGAGGGCACCACGACGGAGTCGCCGTGATGGGTGATCGCGGAGCCATAGAACGTCTCGGCGATCGGGCCCGCCGTCCAGACGCCTGCGTTCTTTGACGTGAAGATCTGGGCGTGCACACCCTTCTTGCCCTGCTCGTCGGTCACTTGCTCTTTCTCGATCGCGGCGACGATCACCCCGTCGGATCGCACGGTGAGATCGACGAAGGCGCCCTTTCCCGGGCGCTTGCCGGGCTTGAAGTGACGGCCGTCGTCGCGTGACTCGTAGATAGAAGAAAGCCGCGCTGGCACCCAGCATGTCGTGGAGCATGCGATCATCAGCCTAGGACAGCCGAGGGGCGCGGATCCAGGAGGAAACGCGGTCGCCGCATCGGTTCGGTGCGAGCCGGGCGGAAGCCGTCGGCTGGCGACGGGGCGTGGCTCTGTCCCGAGCACGACGCCCCGTCGCCATCAAAGCGATACGACCAACTACGGGGGCAGGTTGGCAGCGCGACCGCTCGCCCGCTGCGCGCATCCGATAGGTCATGCGCTACATACCCGCTCTCATTGTCGTTTTTTTCGTCGCAGGCTGTGCGTCCGCGCCTCCTCCCGTGATGGGCGCGAGCAGCCCCGCACGGTGTGGGGAGGCCATGGACAGAGGCGTGGATGCCTGCGGGTCGCGGAGTATACCGCGGTAGGCCATCGAGACAGAGACCCGGCGCCAACCGCGAAGGGGGCAAACGCCCCTGGCTTGGCGCCGTAAAGTCTCCAAGCGAGCACGGCAGCGCGGTCAGCCCATCGCGTCGAGCTCCGAATCGTTGACGTCATAGAGCACCGAGGTGACGGGCCGCGGGAGTCGACCGGACTTCAAGACCTTGCCAGCGTCGCGCGCATGAACCTCGCGCCAGGCGAGAGTGCTGTCGCACGCTCGCCGGTTGTCGGGCAGAGCGGCGACGACGAAGTCGCGGAGCGACGCCGCGGAGAAGGTGTCAATCGGCTGGGTGCGGCAGCCCTCGGACCGCACCAGATCAAAGAAGCCCGAGTACGCCTCGGCGTCGGGGCGCATGCTCTCGTTGGGGACTCCACGGCGGATTCTCGAGGCGATGGCGACTGGTCTGCGCAGGGTGACCCCGGAGCATAGCGATTTCTTGTCGCGAAGACACCGGCCTGCGGTGGCCTGTGCATTCCTGCACGGCCTCCGTGCGTCGCTGTGTATTCTCGAGCGACGGGGCGCCGAGTACGAAGGGAGCACCTCAGCTCAGAAAGGCCTCCTATGCACGGTCGCTGTCCGATGTTGCTCGCTTGTATGCTCGGGTCGTCGCTGCTGTTTGCGTGCGGCTCACCCGACGGGGCTCTCGATACGCCCGTCGTCGCGCCCAGCGCCGATTCACCGCCCGTGATCTTGGAGGCGGCGCGCCCGGGGTCGCCTTGCGTGGTGCCGACACCCGCGGGCTTCGTCTCGCTGAAGGCCACCAGCTCCGGCGCGGTGTTCGTGACGAGGACGACCTCGCAAGCCGAGCCGGTGGACCCCGAGTCGTCGGCCCCGGAGCCGCTGGTGCACATCGAGCGCTCTCGAGGAGTCGGCTGCGAGCTCTCCCCCGACGGCACCGCCCCGGTCGCTGCCGAGTGGTTGATCGACGTCGACGACCTCGGCAACCTCTTCGTCTCCCCCGCAGAGAGGAGCGAGCCTGGCTTCACCTCGACGGTGCTGCGGGACCGGCCCTTTGGAGACACGGTGGCGAAGGTCGATACCGCGGGCCATGTCTCGTTGGTGCTCAGCGCCGCTCGTGGGCTCTGGGACTTCGGCGTCTCGCCCGCCGGTGGCTCGCTGTGGGTGACGGCCTGCGGGCCGACTGGCATCTTCGCCTTCAGCTCGGACGTGCCGATTCAATTCACGCCCGCGCTCGCGCCGCCCGAGACGCTGTGGGAGCAGATGCCCAGCGCCCTCACCGACGACCATACCTTCTGGTCGGTCGGCGTCGGAAAAAACTCCACGTGGAAGGAGACCCTCACGCCTGCCTCTGGCTTCGCGCTGGTTCGCACCACGCCCGAAGGCAGCCGCGATGTTGGGACCACGCTCATCGATTTCGGCAAAGGCTTCGAACAGGCCACGCTCGTTCGCTGTGGCGGCCGCGTGTGCGGCCTCTTTCCCGGAGCCGTCATCGTCTGGGGCAGCGACGGCGAAGCGCTCGACACCATCACGGCGAGCGACCTCGAGGCGTCGCCCACCGAGCACATCGCGCAGGTCTCGGGAAACCAGCACGGACTCTACATCTCGCTGAACGGCGCGGCGGGAGCGCGCGTCATCTTCGTGCCCAACCGACGCTGACGTTGCTTCTCATGGGCATCCCGTCCGGCTTCCCGGCCAGCTCCAAGCCAGCTCTGCGGAGCAAACCATAGCGGGTGTTTTTTGTCGCACAGCCCCGTGCTACCCTCCGAAATATGAACCCTCCCCGCGAACACTTCGCAAGCGCTGGTTCAACGGCGCCCGCCCGCCCCTCCGCTACCCGTGCATACGCCGAGCTCATCGAGCGCATCGATCCTGGCTCCCTGGCGCGCGCTGGCATCACCGACGCGGACCTCGACGAGCCGCCGATGTCGCTCGCGCAGGCCGTGGAGGCCGGCGAGCTCACCCCCGCGGAGGCGCGGCAGATCGAAGGCACCGCCACCGAAGCAGACCTGACGGAGCTCGGATACTCGCCCGCCGAGGTGAGCGAGATCCTGGCGGAGCAGCAGGCTCCTGCGGGGCGCGGCTTCGATCCAAGGAAGTCGCGGTGTGATTCTGAGTGCGCCACAGAGGACTCGAACCTCTGGCCTACGGCTTCGGAGGCCGTCGCTCTATCCAGCTGAGCTAGTGGCGCTGATTGATGCGGCCGGCACCCTACCGACGAAGCTGCGTCTGCGCAACCCCGCGCTGACACCGGACGGACGATCCCGGGGCGCGGCCGCGAAACTTGGCCCCGCGGCGGGGGGTCGGGCATGGCCTGAGCATGCTCGTTCAGCCGGACAGGGAGACGGGGCCGCGATCCGGCGCCGAGGGATCCACCTCGATCCGGGCGCGCCGAGGGGTGGTGCTCAGCCTGATGCTCGCGGGCGCCGTCGGGGGCGCGGGGGCGCTCGCCGGGTGCAAGGGCGGGAACGCGGAGCCCTCGAAGGAAGGGATCGTCAGCCTCTCGGCGCCGGCGCCGAGCGAGGATGTGCTCGATCCGGCGAAGGAGCCCCACGCGGGCGGGCCGCGGATCGGCGCGATCCAGATGAACGCGGTGATTTACCAGAAGCCGGATCGGCGCTCGCCCAAGATCGGGTATCTGCGCGCCGGGGGTACGGTGGTGCGCGGGGAGAAGCCCGTCGCGCTCGATGATTGTCAGGGCGGCTATTACCGGGTGCTGCCCGCGGGCTATGTCTGCGCTTCGGAGGAGGCGACGACCGACCTCAAGCACCCGATCTTGCGGGCGCTGACGCGGCGGCCGGATCTCTCGAAGCCGATGCCCTACCCGTACGCCTTCGTGCGGGCGATCGCGCCGAACTACTACCGTTCGCCGACGATGAAGGAGCAGCTCCAGTACGAGATGAGCCTGAAATCCCACCTCAAGAGCTACAAGAAGCTCAAGAAGAAGTGGGACGCGATCACCGTGGGATCGAACGATGTGCCCCTCGACGAGAAGGGCAATGCGATCGGCGAGGCCCCGGCGGAGACGCCCGATCGCACTGACAACGAGATCTACGGTGGCAACGGGGACGACGCGATCCCCTGGTTTTTCCAGGGCGGCCGCAAGATCCCCAACATCTCGAACTTCAAGGCGCCTGACTACGCGATCATCACCAACCGGATCGCCCGCCACGCGGGGATCGCGCTGATCGGGACGTTCGAAGGCGAGGGCCGGCGCTTCGCGATGACCACCGACGCGCGCCTGGTGCCGACGTCGAAGATCAAGCCTGCGCTGGGATCGACGTTCCATGGGATCGATATGACGAAGGAGTGGCACCTTCCGGTGGCCTTCGTGCGCAAGGACGACGCGCACCGCTACAACACGTCGGAGCGGTCGTTGAAGAGCGTGGGTGATCTCGCGTTCCATACGGCGGTGCAGTTGACGGGCAAGTCGATGAAGATCGGGAGCAACCGGCTGGTCGAGGCGGCCGACGGGACGTGGATCAAGGACGAGGATCTGGCGATCGCGGTGAAGCCGTCGGACCTGCCCTCGTTCGCGACGGGGACCAAGAAGTGGATCGATATCGCGATCCTCGGCCAGGTGCTGATCCTCTACGAAGGCAACAAGCCCATCTATGCGACGGCGGTCTCCACCGGGCGCGATGGGCTCGGGGATCCGAAGACGACGCACTCGACGATCCGCGGGACGTTCAAGATCCGCGAGAAGCACGTGACGACGACGATGGATGCCCACGAGGTCGACAACAAGTTCGAGCTCCGCGACGTGCCCTGGGTCGAGTACTTCGAGGCCGGCTACGCGCTCCACGCCGCGCCGTGGCACGACGAGTACGGCAAGCCGCGGAGCCACGGCTGTATCAATCTTTCACCGATCGACGCGCGGCGGGTGTTCATGTGGACCGATCCGCCGGTGCCCGCCGACTGGCATGGTGTGTACTCGAGCGAGAACACCGGCGAAGGCACCGTCGTGAACATTCATCCGTAGGGCATTCCCGCTCTTCAGTCTTCGTCGGCCTCGACCTTGAAGCCGCTTTCCTTGATCACCTTGTCTTGCACCGCAGGTGGGCAGATTTCGAGGTGGTCGATGGTCATGGCGAAGGTGCCTTTGCCCTGGGTCATGCTCTTGAGCTTGGACTCGTACTCGAGGACCTCGGAGAGCGGGACGTAGGCGTTGACGACGGTGGCGTCGTCGAGGACGTTGGTGCCGCTGATCCGGCCGCGGCGGCTGTTGATGTCGCCGATGATGTCGCCCATCGCGACGCTCGGAGCGGTGACGCGGAGCTTGACGATCGGCTCGAGGAGGACGGGGTGGGCCTGGGCAGCGGCGGCCTTGAAGGCCTTGCTGCCGGCCATCTGGAAGGCGGCGTCGGAGGAGTCGACGTCATGGTATTTGCCGTCGAGGAGGCGGACCTTGACGTCGACCATCGGGAAGCCGGCGAGGAAGCCCTTGGCCATCGATTTGACGATGCCCTTCTCGACCGAGGGGATGAACTGGCGCGGGATCGCGCCGCCGACGACGGCGTCTTCGAAGAGGAAGCCGTCGCCCCGCGGGAGCGGCTCGAGATCGATGTAGCAAACGCCGAACTGGCCATGGCCACCCGACTGCTTCTTGTGCTTGCCCTCGACCGCGGTGGCCGTGCCGTTGATGGTCTCCTTGTAGGCGATGTGCGGCGGGCCGAGGCGGCAGTCGGTGCCGATGCGACGGCGAATGCGCTCGACCGTGATCTCGAGGTGGAGCGCGCCGAGGCCGGAGACGACGAGCTCGCGCGTGGTCTCGTCGAGGTGGACCGAGAGGCCCGGATCTTCTTCGGCGAGGCGGTGGAGCGCGGTGCCGACCTTGTCTTCGGAGCCCTTGCCTTCGAAGTGGACGCCGCGTGAGAAGAGCGCCGGCGGGAGCTCCGGCGCGGTGTAGAGGAACGGGGCCTTCTCGTCGGAGAGCGTCTGGCCGCTGTGGGTGAGCTTGAGCTTGGCGATGGCGACGATGTCCCCGGCGACGGCCTCGTCCACCGCCTTCGCGTCCTTGCCGACGACGTTGAAGAGCTTGCCGAGGCGCTCTTGCTGGCCGGTGGAGGCGTTGAGCAGCGTCATCTCGGGCTTGATCGATCCGGAGAGGACGCGCGCGAACGAGGTGCGGCCCGCGTGCTGATCGATCGAGGTCTTGAAGACGTAGAGCGCGGTCGGCGAGGCCATGGAGGGGAGCCGCTCGGCCTCGGTCTTCTTGGTCGCGTGAATGCCCTTCCACGGCGCGTGCGCGTCGGGCGACGGGACGAGCTCGACGATGGCGTTGAGGAGCGCGACGATGCCCGCGGGGCGCGTGCCCGAGGTGAAGTAGAGGGGCACGACGGCGCTCGATTTCATCGCCTCGCGCAGGCCTTGATCGAGCTGCTCTTGCGTGAGATCGCCCTCGGTCAGGTAGCTCTCGGTGAGGGCGTCATTGGTGCCGGCGACGTCGTCGACCAGCTTGCCGCGCGCCGCTTCGACCGCCTTGCTGTGGGCGTCGGGGACCGGGCTCGCGGCCGTCGTCACGGGCGACTCGGGCTTGCCGAGCCAGGCCTTGCGGTTGCGCACGGCGATGACGCCGTCGAAGGCCAGGCCCTCTCCGACGGGGATCTCCATCACCGCGAGCGGGGGCTTGAGGCGACTCTTGATCTCGGCGACGACCTCGTCCGGCTTGGCGTTCTCGACGTCGACCTTGCTGATGACAATCAGCATCGGCAGGGCGAGGGCGCGGGACCAGGCGAAGACGCGCTCGGTGATCGGCTGGACGCCGTCCTTGGCGCTGATGACGAGGATCACCGCGTCGACCGCGCCGAGGGCGAGGCGCGTCTCGGCGAGGAAGCTGCCCTCGCCTGGTGTGTCGACGAGGTTGACCTTCTTCCCGTTCCAGAGGAGGTGCGCAACGCTCGCCTCGAGCGTGGCGCCGTGCTCTCTCTCTTCGGCGGCGTCGTCGAGCACGCTCGACTTGTCGTCGACCCGTCCGAGCTTCGTCGTCGCCTTCGCCAGGTACAGCATGGCTTCGGCGAGAGACGTCTTGCCCGATCCCTTGTGCCCGATGAGGGCGATATTCCGGATGTCACCTTTGGAGGGCGCGCTCATGAGTCAAGTCGTACCAACCCTCGCGCAGCTAGAGAAGCCCCGCGTTCCCTGAATCCGCGAATTTGCCCGGACCGACGCGGGCGGGCGAGGCCGGCTTACCAAAATGCGTTAGTATCTCGGACGCTTACCGCGTTCCCAGGGGGCGGACGCCCGCTGCCATCATGAAGACCCTGATCTATAGCCTCGCTTTCGTCCTCAACATCGCGTTACCGCTCACGGCGCAGATCAACGACAGACGTCGGCTCACCGATCGGCAGCGCGCGCAGGCCTGGAACGAGGCGAGCTGGGGGTCGGCGCTCTACATCGCCGGCCCGCTCTCGATGATCCCCTGGGCGTGGGTGACGCGGAACGAGTGGGCGCGCTGGCGCAAGCGCGGGCTCGGCGTCGCGCTGGGGCGGAGCGCGCTGCTGCTCGGCGCGGGGCTCGGGGTCGCGCTGCTGCTCTGCGGGGTTACTCTTGGCGTGCTGACGGGGCTGGCGGCGGTGCTCGGCGTGCCGGATCTGGACTGACGAGCGCAGCGCGCGGGAGCTGGCCGCTTCACGTTGCGCGCGCGGCCCGAGGCGTGAGCACGACCGTATCCACGTCTTCGTTCGGGGACGCAAGCTGCTGCGTGACGGCAACGCGAGCCGCGACGCTGGCGTGCTACCTTCGGCGGGATGAATCCGATGAGCTCCGCAGGCGGCAGTGAATCCGCGATCTTGAGCCGCCTCATCCGGCCAGAGCGCGACGATCTCTCGCCCGAGGCCGCCCGCTCGATCTTGAAGCTTGAATTCGACGAGCAAGATCGCGCCCGGATACACGCTCTGACCGTTCAGGCCCAGAGCGGCACGCTCACCGGCGCGGAGCTGAGCGAGCTGGATAGTTACCGTCGGGTGGGCCATCTGCATCGATCTGATGCGCTCCAAGGCTCGGCGATCGCTCCAGGGCAAGAGCTCGGCGGCGTGAGCGATGACGGATCAGGCTCTGATCTCGCTCGTGTGAGAGCGCGCGAACAGCACGTGTGAGTACTGCCAGCTACCGCAAAGCCTCTCTTCGATCCAGTTCGAGGTTGACCATATCATCGCACAGAAGCACGGTGGCCCGAGCGAGGCAGACAATCTGGCGCGCTCTTGCTTCTATTGTAATAGCTACAAGGGCCCAATATCGCCAGCTTTCACCCGGGATCCGGCCGCGTTCTCCGCCTCTACCATCCTCGCAAGGATCGGTGGGAAAGGCACTTCCGGTGGGATGGACCGGTCCTCGAAGGCCGCACGGAGATTGGCCACGTTACCATCGCAGTACTGAGCATCAATCATCCGGATGCTGTGGTGGTCAGGCAGGCGCTCCTGGAAGAGGGCGTGTTCCCGCCAAGGCGTCGCTCGAAGCGGTGAGCGCGAGCGCTCACCCGGCTCACCAGTTTATCGACTTGACTGGCCTCTTCACGCCTCGAGCGCGGCTTGCGGCGTGATCGCGACCACGGCGACGTCTTCGCGGGGGGCCCAGGCGGCGACGTGGGCGATGGCGCCGCCGACGATCGTGGGGCCCTCGCCTACGTTCACGACGGCCTCGTCGACGTGGACGCAGAGGTTGGGGTGGATGCGAGGATCGGGCGCGAGGCGCGCGCGGATCGCGCGGTGGATCGCCTCGGCGAGCGCGAGCGTGCCGAGGCGAGCGGCGCGCCGCGCGTCGGCTTGATCGGGGAACGGGAGGACGGCGAGGATCTGGTTGCCCGTCGCCGAGGCGATGGAGAAGCCGCCTTTGCGGAGCTGCTCTTCGGTGAGGTCGAGGACGCGGCCGAGGTCCGCCACGAGGTCGTCGTCGACCTCGTCGTCGGGGCAACGGACGCGCAGATCGAGGTGGATCCCCGCGGCCTGGACGGCGATGTTGCGGAGGGCCAGGACCGGCGCGCGGCCCACGGCGAGCTGGAGCGCGTTGAGGAGCGCGGAAGCCGACTCGAAGCGATGCTCGGGGAGCTTTTCCAGGGCGCGGAGCACGACGGCGTCGAGGGCGGCGGACACCGGGCCGCGCAGGCTCGGGCGCGGCGCGGGGACCTCGAGGTGCTGGCGCGCGAGCTCGGCGTTGTCGCGCGCTTCGAACGGGAACCGGCCGACGAGCATCCGGTAGAGCAGCACGCCGAGCGCGTAGAGGTCGGCGCGCGCGTCGACCTCGGCGCCGAGGATCTGCTCGGGCGCCATGATCGTGGGGGTGCCGATCAGGCGCCCGACGGAGGTGAGGCCGCTCTTGCGGGTCTCCGGCGTCGTCAGCTTGGCGATGCCGAAATCGAGCAGCTTGACGCTCACCGGCGGGCCGAGATCGACGGCGACGTTGCTCGGCTTCACGTCGCGATGAACGACGCCGGCCGCGTGCGCGGCGCCGAGCGCGGCGCAGAGCGGTTCGAAGATCTGCAGCGCCTCCTCGGGCGTGAGCCGCCGGCTCGGCGCGAGGAGCGTTTCGAGCGTGGGGCCGCGGAGGAGCTCCATCGCGTAGAAGGGGCGCCCGTCCGCGAGCGTGCCGATGTCGTAAATCTGAACGATGCCAGGGTGGCGGAGAAGGTTGACGACCTCGACCTCGCGTACGAAGCGCTCCACCATGCGCGGGGAGGTCGCGAGGAGGCCGTGGAGAACCTTCACCGCAACAGAGTGAAGGGCGATACGGTGGTGAGCGCGGTACACCGCGCCACAGCCGCCCTTGGCGAGGTAGGCGTCTACCACGTAGTCGCCCGCGAGAGAGCCCGGGCCGAGGTACCCGGGAGGCAACGGCTCTCCGTCGAGTGGCAGCCGGTCTTCGGGCTCTTCTTGCATCCCCACTCCTGCGCTGAGCCGTAGCACTGCACGATAGCAGCCATTGTGCATCAGGGACACTATCAATGAGGCGTCGAAATCCGGACAAATAATTCCTGGCTGAACGATTGATCCAGCAGGGGTGCAAGTTTGATCATCGCGTGGTTCAGCTGACGAGGATCGAGTGATAGAGTGCCGTCCAATTTGAACTAGCGTTCCTCGCGAAGTCGACGCCCGAACGACGATGGCAACGTCATCACCAGGGCCGGCGGCGCGAGGGGCTCACCGAAGCGCACAGTGATGGTTCCGGAGCTTCAGCCAGACACCGATCCGCTCGGCCTCGAGCCGTCCTCGGCCCGTTGTCACGCGTGCGGACGGCGCGTCTCGGGAGCGGCGCCGCGCTGCCCGATCCATGGGCCGTTGCCATCCTCCGGAGCCGCGGCGGCCGAGGCTTCGCAGGTCGCGCTCGGCGACCCCCCGTCGTTCCCGGGGTACCGCACGATCCGGGTCCTCGGGCGCGGGGGGTTCGGGGTCGTGTACGCGGCCAGGGCCAAGGCCGGCGGGCCCGAGGTGGCGATCAAGGTCGCCCGCGCCGATCGGCCCGACGCGGCGCGACGGCTGGTGAGCGAGATCGACGCGTTGCTCACGGTCGGGCCTCCCCACGTGCCCGCGGTGTTCGAACAGGGCGCGCTCCCCGACGGGACGCCCTTCGTGGTGATGGAGTACGTGGACGCGCCGACGCTCGCGGATCGGCTGCTGCTGCGGTCGGGCCCGATGCCGCTGACCGAGGCCATCCCGCTGGTCCTGGCGACGCTGGTCGCTCTCGAGGCGATCCACGCGCGCGGCCTCGTTCACCGGGATCTCAAGCCCGAGAACGTGTTCGTCGACGACGCGTGCCGGGCGAAGATCGTCGACCTCGGCCTGGTGTACGCGATCGCCGGGCTCGCGAGCGGCGACGGCGTCGAGTCGAGCGGGATCGACACCACCGAAGGGAGCGCGCTCGGCACAGCGGAGTACATGGCGCCGGAGCAGTGCGAGGGCGCGGGCGAGGTCGACGCGCGCGCGGACATCTACACGGTGGGCGTGGTGCTCTACGAGCTGCTCGCCGGGCGGCCGCCGTTCTGGGGGCCGCCCGCCGCCGTGCAGCAGTGCCACCGGGCGCAGCGCCCGCCGCGCCTGTCCGGGCTCGTGCCGGTGCCGCCCGCGCTCGAGGCGATCGTCCACCGCTGCCTCGCCAAGGATCGGGAGGACCGCTACGAGAGCGTCCGCGTGCTCGGCGCCGCGCTGGCGGCCACCCTCGACGAGTGCGCGCGCGACGCGGATCGCGTGTTGACGCCGGCCTCGATTTCCTTTGCGCCACGCGAGGCGGACCAGCCGCTCGGATCGCCGGCGCGGTCGGCTCAGCCGACAGCGTCGAGCGCTGCTTCAGCGAGCCGGGAGCGGCGGCGGGTCGGCATCGTCTACTTCCGCTCCTCGATGGACGTGATCGCGGTGCAACGCCGGCTCCTCTCGCTCGGCGCCGAGCTGGCCTACACGTCGAGCGATCGCTTCGTGGCGATCTACAGCCACGAGGTCGGCGACAACCCGGCGCGGCGCGCGCTGCGCGCTGGGCGCGAGCTGGTGAAGCTCGGGGTGTGCGAGCGCGCGCTGGTGGACCTCTCGCCGGTCTCGGTCCAGGTGCGCCCCGACGGCGGGCGGCGCTTCTGGAGCCCGCTCTTCACGCGGCCGGATCGCTTCGCCGAGCCGCACGATCCGGGCGGCGTCTTCGCCACGCTCGAGGCCGCGGCGGCGATCCCCGAGCTCGCGGCGGCGGTGCCCTCGACGTGCGGCTGGATCAGCACCGAGGGCCTCGCCGGGGTGCGCGAAATGCACAGCGGCGTCCTCGCTCATCGCCCGCTCGTGGGCCGCGACGAGGTGCTCACGGCGCTGCTTTGGGGCGCGCGGCGCACCGTGGCGCGCACGATCCCCTCGGCGGCGGTGGTGATCGCCGAGGCCGGCTACGGCAAGAGCCACCTCGGCCAGGTGCTGCTCGACCAGCTCGGGGCGATCGATCTGCGCGCCGAGGTGATCGATCTGCGCGTGCGGCCGCCCGATTTCGGCGACGCGGATCGCACTCTGCGCGAGCTGCTCCAGCGCGCGCTCGGGGTCCCCTCGACGGCGCCCCCCGAAGCGGCGCGCGCGCTGCTCGAGCAGCGGCTCGGCCCCGAGCGGAGCGCCGTCGACACCGCGATCCTCGCCTTCTCGCTCGGGTGGATCGGCGCTGACGCGGCCGAGCTGCGCGCGCTCGCGGCGGCCCCCGGCGCGCTCCGGCCGGCGATGGCGACGGCGGCGGGCGAGGCGCTGCGGCGACGCGCGCGGCGCGGGCCGATCTTCGTGGTGCTCGACGACGCGCACCACGCCGACGAGACGACGCTAGCGGCGCTGGAGTACGCGACGCTCGCCGAGGCCGCGGCGCCGATCTGGATCTGCGCGCTCGGTCGGCCGACGTTCCAAGAGGCGCACCCTTTCTGGGGTGAACGCGCGGCGAACCGGGAGCTGCATCGGCTCGGGCCGCTCGATCCCACGAGCGCGGCGGAGCTGTGCCGCAAGCTGCTCTTGCCCGCGGACAGCGTGCCGGAGCCCGCGGTCGCGCACCTCGTGGCGAGGACCCAGGCGGTGCCGCTGTTGCTGGTGGAGCTGGTGCGCGGGCTGAAGCGCGCGGGCGTCGTGCGCCGCCACCCCCGCGGCGATTCGTGGTTCCTCGCGACCGACGAGCTCGATCACCTCCCGGATCTTCCGCTGATCGAGTGGCTGGCGCAGACCGAAATGGATCAGCTCTCGCCCGCGCTGCGGGCCCACGCGCGGCTGGTGGCGCTGCTCGGGGGCGACGCCACGGGCGCGGAGATCGACGGCGTCCTCCGTCGCCTCGATCAGAGCGGGGCGGCCGTCGATCTGCCCCTCGACGCGCGGGTCGGGACGCGACGGCTCCTGGCGACGGGGCTGCTCGTGCAGCACCGCGAGGGGCGCATCGGGTTCCGCCATGCCCTGGTGCGCGAGGCGATCGCCGCGGGCACGCCGGCCGCGCCCGCGCAGCGGATCCACCACGCCGCCGTGGAGTATTACCGCAACGCGCACGCCATCCCGGAAGAGCGCCGGCTGCTCCAGCTCGCGTCCCACGGCGCGGCGGCGGGCCTGGGCGCGATCGCCGAGGGCGCGTACCTCAAGCTCGCCGAGGCCGCGCAGAGGCGCCACGCCTACCTGGAGGCCGAGCGGCTCTACAGCGGCGCCATGACGGTGATGGGATCGCAAGCGAGCGTCGGGGCGCTGCAAGCGCGCCGCGGCCTCGGGCGCATGCGCATGCGCCTCGGCCGCTACGACGACGCGATCAACGATTTCGCCGCCGCGCGCGAGCTGGCCCACGACACCGGCGAAGCGCTGGCCGAGGTCGAGATCCTCCTCGACGAATCGACCGCGCTCGACTGGGTGAGCGACTACGCCCGCTCGGAGGCGTGCGCGATCGCCGCCGAGGCGCTGGCCCTGGCGCGGGGGCTGGACTCGCCGAAGGTGGAGGCCAGCCTGCTCCTCGCGCGCGGCCGATCTCGCCACCGCTATAGCCGTGAAGATGAGGCCGCGCCGCTGATCGCCCTCGCGGCGGATCTGGCCCTCCACCTCGGCGACGAGGGCTACGAGACGCGGGTGATCGCGCTGCTGATGCTCGGCTTCATCAACCAGGGCACCGGGCAGCTCGACGAGGCGGCCCGCGTGCTCGACGAGGCGGTGGCACTCTCGGAGGCCCACGAGGACCGCTTCCACCTGTTCTCCGCCGTCAACAACCGATCGCTGCTGCGCGCCTGCCTCGGGGACAAGGCCGGCATGGTCGCGGGCTTCACCCGCGCGCTCGCGCTCGCGCGCGAGCTCGGGCAGCCGCTGCTGGAGATCGTCGGCCATTACAACCTGGGCGAGGTCCTCTTCTTGATGGACGATCTCGACGCGGCCGAGCCGCATGTTGCCCGCGCGGTCCAGCTCGAGCAAAAGCGCGTCGGCGAGGGGGCCCGCGCCGTGGTGACGCTGCTCGACGCCCGCCTCCGCCTCTACCGCGGCGAAGCGGCCGAGGCGCGCGCCGTCGCCGTCGAGCTCCGCCTCAAGAGCGAGGCGGCGCGCGCTGCCGGGCGGCCGGATCCGCTCCTGGTCCCCTCGGAAGAGGTGCTCTGCAGCATGATCGATCTGGCGACGCGCCACGCCGACGACGCGGAGTGGGGCGCGCTCGAAGAGCGGTCATCGCTCTTTTCCGTGGGGCAAGAGCACCTCGAGGTGCTGGAGGCGCGCGCGCTCGCGGCGCTCCGGCGCGGCGACGTCGCCGCGGCCCGCGCGCAGCTCCTGCGGGCCATCACCGCCGCCGCACGGATCCCCAACGTGATGGGCGACCGCCTCCGCCGCGCGCTCGCCACGCTACCGCGCGATAGCTAAAACGCTCAGTTTGTGCAGGCGAAGTGCGTATCTGTCATCCCCACGGGGGGGGTGATCTTGGTGTTGGACCCGCAATGGTTGATGCGGAGGGGCGAGTCGGGCTTCAACGCTATGAGCATGTGTCCGCGGCACTGCCCCCCGATGCAGGCCACATCGATCGCGGGCGGGACGCAGTCGTTGCACTGCCCAGAGCAGTGCGGCCACACGTTGAGCGCTTCTTCCATCTGAGCCTCCGCGACGACCTGTGCCTCGGAGAGGCACGGGCTGATGATCACGCAGCAGTCCGTGTCGTACTGGCAGGCGCCCGGGATCGACGTGAGCTCCTTCCACTTCATCGGATCCCCGAGGCAGGAGAGCGCGGCGGCGTCGATCGACCCGGCGTCGATGCTTGCGCCGCCTCCCTGCCCCATCGCGGTCGCGCTCGACGACGGCGTGCTCGCTTGACCGCCGGTGCCGCCGGCCCCGCCGACGTCATTCGTGGTGGAGGAGCCGCTGACGCTCGTTTTGGAGCTCGAGCACGCGAAGAAGAACGCCAGCGGCGCGGCGATCGCAGCGACCTTGGCCAGGCGAAGAGGACTCATCACGAACGCCTTTCACTCAGGCAACAGAACACAAAACGGATCCACGCTACACCGGAATGCGCTGGCCGGCGAGCCGCGCGCGGCGGTTCCACGCGACGAGGCCGGGGGATACCATCCCGGACCATGGCGACAAGACGGAACGACGGGTGGTGGCTCGCGGGGACGCTGATCGCACTCGGCGCGACGGGCGCGGCGCCCGGCTGCGGATCGACGGAGACGACGGGCTCGACTCGGGGCACGACCTCCAGCAGCGCGGGCGGCGCGGGCGGCGAAGGCCACGGGGGGCAAGGCGGCGCGGGCGGATCCTTCACGGCCGGCCCAGGGAGCGGCGGGACCGGCGGGGGCACTGTCGCGTGCACCGTCCCGTGCGACGCCGCGACCCAGATCTGCTCGCACGGCGTCTGCGTCCCGCTCGCGCCGTGTGCGAGCGACAGCGAGTGCGCGAACGACACCACCTGCGATCCGAAGAAGGGCTGCCAACCCTGGGACGGCAAGGCGCCGGCCCACGATCCGAGCTGCGTCAACGTGATCGCGCCGGGCATCCTCTCGCCCAAGGTGAAATGCGAGTTCAGCCAGGCTCCGCCGGGCGACGCGTTCCCGGGCCACGTCGACGTCCAGGGCACGCCGATCGTGATCAACTTCAACGTCCCCGCGAGCGCGGGCTCGCCCAGCATCGTGACCTCGTTCACGGCCCCCGTCGTCGGCGGCTACACCGAAGACCTCGGAGTGATCCGCATCCTCAAGGGCACCGATTGCTCGCTCGAGGCCAACCTCGGCGGCGTCGATCTTGACGGCGACACCGTCCTCGATTGGACGGTGTCCTCCGCGTCGCTCGCGGCGGGTGATCTCGACGGCGACGGCTCCGCGGAGATCGTGGCGTACGGCGCCGATGGATCGACGCTGGCGTTCACGCGCAAGAGCGGCGCGTGGGGCCTGCTGTGGAAGGCGCCCTTGCCCGCGGGCGCGCCCTGGCTGCCTTGCAGCACGACGGGCCACAACTGCCCGCTCGGCTGGGCCGGCCCGGCGATCTACGATCTCGACGACGACGGCCTGCCCGAGGTGGTGCGTGAAGGCGTGGTCTTCGGCGCCGACGGCAAGCTGAAGTCGCTCGCGCCGCCCACCTACGCCAGCTACTCGCAGGGCCTCTTCTCCGTCGTCGCCAACCTCGATCAGGACGCCGCGGTGGAGCTCACCAACGGTCAGCTGATCTGGGAGTGGAAGGACGGCGCGTGGGTGCAAGACCCTGGATTTCCCGGCGCTTCGACCTCCGCGCCTGGCCACGTCGCCGTCGCCAACTTCGGCGCGTACGGCGCCAATGTGCCGGCGTCGAACCCGGAGATCGTCGTCGTCCGCGGCAGCCAGGTGATGGTCTACGCCATCGACGGGACCTTCGCGCAGCCCCCGATCGCGGTCCCCGGCGCCGGCGGCGGTGGGCCGCCCACGGTCGCCGACTTCGACGGCGACGGCCTCCCCGAGGTCGCGGTCGCGGGGCAAGCGTTCTACACGATCTACGACATCGACTGCGGCCCGAACCCGCGCCCCGGCGGCGTCTGCGCGCCGGGCACGTGCGACTTCCTCGGCCTGGGCGCGCCCTGCCCCGCGCAGGGCTACTTCGCCTGGTCGCGATCGTCGCAGGACATCTCCTCGAACGTCACCGGATCGAGCGTCTTCGACTTCGAGGCCGACGGCACGAGCGAGGTCGTCTACGCCGACGAGTGCTTCGTGCGCGTCTACAACGGCAAGAGCGGCGAGGTGCTGTTCAGCCAGTACCGATCCTCGTGCACCTGGTACGAGAACCCGATCATCGCCGACGTCGACGGGAACTTCCGCGCCGATCTGATCACCCCATCGAACAAGGCCTGCTCGCCCACCGGCGACGGCATCGCCTGCAACATGCTCGACGCCAACGGGGTCGACATGCTCTTCGCCGGCCTCCACTGCCAGACGGGCTCCGACTGCGTCTCGGGGGCGTGCGACGCCGGCCTCTGCCGCTGCACGACGAGCGCGCAGTGCTGCGGCTCGATGGACGACGCCAAGTGCCTCGACGAGGGCTACAAGTGCGCGCCTCCGCCCGCGGGCACGGCGGGCGCCGGAGACACCTGCCGCGCGGCGCACCCGCACGGCGTCTCCGGCATCCGCGTCTACTCCGACGCCAATGACAAATGGGTGCGCTCGCGCCCGATCTGGAACCAGCACCCGTACGCGATCACCCACGTGAACGACGACGGCACCATCCCCAAGACGAGCCAGTGGGCGAACAACTGGGACGACCCCAAGCTCAACAACTTCCGCGCGAACGTGCCCGGCAACCAGAACGGCCTCGCGACCGGTGACCTCACCGCCGGCGCGTCGAACCAGTTCGTCTGCGCGAGCGGGGGCGTGACGCTGAGCTCGCCCATCTGCAACCGCGGCGCTGATCCGATCGGCGCCGGCCTCCACGTCGGCTTCTACGTTGGCGGCAACGTCGTGTGCTCGACGAAGACGACGAAGGCGCTCGCGCCCGAGGAGTGCGAGTCGGTCGGCTGCCTCTGGGTCGCGCCTCCGCCGGCCGACGCCGCGGCCGTCGACGTCACGGTGTTCCCCAACGACGACGGCGCGTACGCCGAGTGCAAGAGCGGGAACAACAAGGCGACCGTCCTCCACGTGTTCTGCAAGCCCGCGGGCTGATGGAGCGGGCGGACGTCCTCGTGCCCTGAGATGCGGGGCACGGGGACAGCGCCTGAAGCAGCGGCAAGATCACGCGCACGCTCCTTGAGGATCGGACGCCTCTGTCGTCGCTCCGCACCGCGAAGTAAAGGACAGGGAGGAGGTCGAGATCATGCCGACGGAAGAAGAGCTCGGTGGCTACCAGCAGCCCCTCGCGCCCGAGGCGACCGCGACGCTGGAGGAGCGGCTCCGCGCGTTCCAGTCGCTGATCGCGTCGCTCCTCAAGGCTCCCGCGGTGCCGCTCGAGGCGTTCGATCGGGAGAACCTCTATCCGTGAAGGGCGTTCGACAGCAAGTTCATAATCACTTCTTGTCGCACGAAAACGAGGAGAGCTTGAGTACCCAACAACACATCCGGCTCGGGCGGCAACGTAGTGCCGACGACGGGGCATCCTCGCAGAGAACGAGGGCGGCTGATCTGGGGGATCGACACGCGTTCCCGCTCCTGAAGTTCGCAATCAGGAACGGGCTCGCGTTCGGTGTTCACCGATGGGCGGACGAGCTTGACCCTGACCGGGCGAGCAGGTATCACGCTCGAATGAAGCGGGCATTGCCGGGGCGACCGCGGATTTTTCGTGATTCGATTCACGGCGACATCGGATACGCGAAGGGCGACTTCCTGTCGTTGGTCGAGTCGATCCTCGGCACCAGGATGTTCCAGCGCCTCCGGCATATCCGCCAGAATGGAGTGCTCAACCTGGTGTTCCACGGTGCCGAGCATTCTCGCTTTTCGCATTCCATGGGCGTCGCGTGGGTCGCGAGCAAGATATTCGATACAGCTTATCGGAACACCGCCGATCCTTCGGTGTGCGAGAACCGAGAGCAGGACCGAGAGGACACCATACTGGCCGCGCTGCTCCATGATGTAGGGCACGGACCGTTCTCGCATACCCTGGAAGATATCCTCAAATCACTTTCCGTCCCCGTCAAGCTCGATCATGAAGAGATGACAAGGCGCATTCTCGTAGAAGATGGCTCCGAGATCGCGAGAGTCCTCGGAGAGCGTGGCGCGCGGCTCGTCCCTTTCATCGACAAATCCATGCGCGAGCCAAACAAGTGGCTTTACTCAATCGTATCGAGTGCACTCGACGCAGATCGACTGGACTACTTGCTCCGTGATTCGACAATGGCCGGTGTGTGGACCAACCACTTCGATCTGGGGCGGCTCATAGAGGCATTAGGCATCAAGAACGACGAGATCGTCATTGATGTGCGGGCCAGGGACGTCGTGGAGAATTACCTCTTAGCCATGGAGCAGATGTACGCGTCGGTGTATTACCACCACACGAATCGTGCGGCATCGTTCCTACTCCGTTCGGTGGTGGCCCGCGCAGTGGACGTAGCGCGGGCCGATAAAAGCCAACAAACCAACCTGTTTCCGGCCAGGTGTGGTGACATTGATCCGCTCTGGCAGACGGTGAACAAGGGCCAAACTGTCCCCCTTGCAGTTTAGGAGACCCTTGACGAGAACCATGTCTGGAGTCTCATCTCTCTGTGGACGGGTGCCGATGATCCGACGCTTCGCGAGCTCGCGACGGCGCTCAAGAGGCGGTCCCTGCCGAAGGCGTTGATCATAGAAAAGAACACGAACCTTCCGCCAAAGGCACTGAAGAAGCTCGAGGCGAAAGCGAAGGAAATGTTTCTGCGCGCCCGTCCCGACAGAAACCCCGAATACTACATCTACTCGGACAAGCCGGAGCGCAAGGCTTACACCGGAGGCACGCATGAGGAGGGGTATGCGGGGTCCATCAAGTTGATCTACCCAGATGGTCACACGATACCTGTCGAAGAAACAGACAGGACCATCGCGACCATCCTCAAGGACAAGGTGGCCTATCCGTCGCTGATCGTGCCAGACGAGATCAGGGCCGACGTCAAACGAGTGCTGGAGGACATGCAATGATCAGTAAATTTCAGTTGAGCGCACTCTGCTTGTCCGCAGTCACAGAGGTCATCCGTCAGATGGAAACCGTGCGTGGCCGTGTCCGAATCCAGAAGACGGCCTATTTCTTGAAAAGGCTCGGGATGGCGGAACTCCAAGATGTCGACTTCTTTTACCATCACTACGGTCCGTTTTCTTGGGCCATTGCCGACAGCCTCGTCGACGGGGTCCGTTGCCAGGCTCTCGTCGAGACCGCGAAGCCGATCGAGGACGATCGACAATCTTATACATACCGATTGACCGAGGATGCGAGCGAGAAGGTCGACGACCTCTCCCCGGAGTCTCAAGCGATCGTTAAAGATCTCGTGAGACGGGTGCAGAACGAGCACTGGCGCACGCTGGAGCTCGCCTCGACGATCGATTTCTCCAGCAGCACGAAGCGCTTGACCCCAAGGAGGCGGTCTCTCGCGCCCTCGGCCTGAAGCCCGCGTGCCGCGACTATCAGGAGCAGGCGCTCCACTTGCTCAACGACCTGAAGTTATAGGCGGTGTGCTCTCGCCTCTTTCGGGAACGCGACCGAAGCCACCTCCTTCGGCCCTGCTCCATTCACGCTTCTGCTTGGCTCGGGCTGGGACGGCCTGCACGGCGTGCTCTCAGCAAGCGCCACCCAATTGCGAACCTCACACCCGAAAGCGCAAGCACCTCACGGGGTGCGATGAAGGACCTCGCACCGCGCGCGGGAGCACCTCGCGGCCTGTACAGGAGCACCTCGTGCAGCCCGCCGAAGCACCTCGCAGCCCGTTGAGGAGGTCCCCGAATCACCTGCAGGAGCACCTCGCGGCCCGTGGTGGAGTGCCTCGTAACCCGTAGAGGAGCACCTCAAACCGTACGCAGGAGCACCTCGCGCCGCTCGCGGGAGCACCTCGCCGCCCGTAGAGGAGCACCTCGCGCCACTCGCGGGAGCACCTCGCCGCCCCTGTAGGACCACCTCGCCCCCACCCCGGGAGCACCTCCTCCACTTTTTCCACCTCCGCCCTCCGCTCTCCGCGTACCTTTCGGCCCAGCCAGAAGGGAGGCAACGATGGCACTGGATAGCCGATTGGTCGCCAAAGGTAGGACGGAGCCCCGCGCGGGGTTGGCGCAGCAGGGGAAGGTTCAGGTTGGGCTGGCGCAGGAGCACGCGGCTCCGCTCGATGAGGCCGGATGGTCTCCTGCGGATACAGCCGCGCTCGCCGCCAACGTGGAGAGGCTCGAACAGGCGGTGGGGAGCCAGGCCAAGGCGTATGACCACGCCGGCGACACCTCCACCTCCGAGTCGCAGGCAGTTGACACCGCCAAGGCGTATATCCGGCGACTGCGCAACGCGCTCCCGCGGGCGCTCCGCGAGTCACCGGGGGCTGGGGTGACGCTCGAATCGTTTCATGCCGGGCAGACGCTGGGGCGATCGACGCCCAAGATCTCGAAGTACCTGGCCGAGATCCGGCCCAGCGTGGTGACGCTCGATCCGGCGCTCCAAAAGCACTTCAAAGGGCAGAAAGCCTCGAGTGGGCTCGATGCGGTGAAGGGCGCGCTCGACAAGGCAGATACGGCGCAAGAGCTGGCGCGGAAGGACGCGCCCGACCAGACGCTCTCGCTCTACGAGGTGATGGGCACGGTGCTGGAGCAGATCGAGGATCTGAATCGAGCCGGGAAGAGCGCGTTCGACGCCGACACCGCGACGCGAGCAAAGTTCAACAAGGATATCCTGCTGCGGGCTCGCCGGGAGCAAGCGAAGAAGGACGGGCCGCCGTCCACGTAGCCCGGGAACCTCGCGCGATCGAATCTGTCTTCCTCGCGCCCTCCGCGCGACGGGGCACGAGAAGGACCCTCTCCAATGACCGAACCCACCTGGGAGATCGAAGCTCCTTCGCTGGCGATCACCATCTGCTGGGGTGACGTCGCGCTCCACACCGCACACCTCGATCCACCGCGCTCATTCTTCCTCGGCGGCTTCGGGGCCGACTGTGTTCTCCCCGAGGGCGCCGTCGGCGCGGGTCGCGTTCCGCTGATCCTCGCCGAGCGCGGCGCTGTCTACCTCGTCCTCCACCCGGCGATGGATCCGGAGGGCGCGATCGCCGCGCCCAACCGCGGCGCGCGCACGGTCGCTGATCTGGCGCGCGCGGGCATATCGGAGGCGTCAAGCGATGTCCTCGGCGGCTTCCTGGTCAAGCTCGTCCCCGGGATGACGGCGGCGCTGACGATCGGCGACTTCACGATCGCGATCACCCTGGAAACGAAGGCCGCTTGCGCCGTCGCCGGCCACTTCCACTTCAGCCGAAGGATGGTCCCGTTCCAGCTCGGATCGGCCGTGCTCCACCTCGCGCTGCTGGGCGTCCTGTTGACCTTTGCGGGGCCGCCGCGCGATCCCAACGAGGTGAGCGAAGAGCAGCTCCGATACCTGCAGGGGGTCTTCCAGTCGATCACGGCGAAAGAAGAAGCCGAGCTGGGCGAGGACTACGAGCCGCCGATCAGACTGCAGAAGACGTACAGCGGCTACGGCGGCATGTCGGTGTCGCTCTCGAACGATCGTTACGTCGACTACACCAGCGCGCGCCGCCGCAGAATCGATCGCGGAAGGATCGGCCAGCGCAACGATGGCGCCCCCGCGCGCGAGGAGATTTACGAAGAAGACGACGTCAGCGCGCCGATCGATCCGCGCGCGCATCGCACCTCCACCTTCGCCGTCAACGTCGGCACCGACGCCTACGAGGCCGCGCGGCTCCGCCTCCGGCGCAGCGAGCTGCCCACGCCTTCGTCGGTGCTCCCCGAAGAGTTTCTCAACAGCTTCGACTACGGTTACCCCAACCCCGATCGCAGCGCAGAGGCGCCGTTCGCGGCCCACCTCGCCGCCGCGCCGTCGCCCTTCGAGGCGGGGCACTACCTGATCCGCATCGGCGTTCAGGGCCGGCGGTCCACCGCGCCGGATCGCAGCCCGGATGCCTGGCGCGAAGTCCTCGCGCGCGGCGTGAGGATCAAGGTCGACTTCAACCCCAACGTGGTGCGCAGCTACCGACGCCTCGGCGACGAGGCGCACGACGAGCGCGACGAGGATCCCCGCGACCAGCGGCGCGACGGGGGCGAGATCGGCGCGGGCGACAGCGTCACCGCTGTCTACGACGTGGTCCTCACGAGCACGGCGTCCTCGCCCGTCACCCTCCGGATCCAGTACCGGACGCGGTTCGGGTACGGCGAAGAGCGGGAGAGCGTCTTCACCCTGTCGCCGCGGGCGATCTCGCCCTCGTTCGACGAGGCCCCGGCGAGCCTCCGTCTCGCCGCCGGGGTGGCCGGGTTCGCCGAGATCCTCTCCAAGAGCCCGCACACCGAGGGGTGGCGCCTCGCCGACGTGGAGCGGATCACCTCGGCCTCCGCCGGCAGCGACGAGAACGCGCAGGAGCTCACGACGCTGGTCCACACTGCCCGCTCGCTCGAAGACGCGCGCCTCACGTCGCGGTGGAGCGGGCGCGTGGTCGACGCGTCACTGATGGGGTTTTGACAGGGTGGGCCGCGTCGAGTCCATCGACATCGCTCCCCCGGTTTGCTACCGCAGGCCGGTGCATGCCCGATTTGTCCTCGCGATCGCGCTCGCGGTCGCGTCCCCCGCGCTGCTGCCCGAGGCGAAGGCGCGCGCCGACGGCGGCGAGCTGGTGAACGCTTCGCGCCCGCCGCCCCCGCCCGGCGACGGCGCCACGGCCTCGGTGCTGCTGCAGGAAATCGAGGCGCGCGCGGCGCGCGACGCGGGCACGGCCAAGGTCGTCGCCGCGGCCGTGGAGAGCGCGAAGAAGTCGCTGGAGCGAGCCCACGGCGCGCGCGCTTCGGGCGACAGCGTCCACGCGCGGATGCTCGACGGCCTCGCCCTCGAGTGGGCCGAGACGGCGCGGGATCTCGAGCGCGCCGCGGCCGCAGAGCAGTCGTCGCTGGTGGCCGCGAAGGCCGCCGCCGACGCCACCACGCAGGCGGATCGCGCCCGCTCGCTCCTCGCCGAGACGCAGGCCCGAAGGCTGCGCGCCGAGGCCGAGCTGGCGAGGGTCGAAGCCGAAGCGCAAGAGGCCGCGAAGGCCGCCGCCAAGGCCGAGCAAGATCGAATCGAGACCGCCAAGAAGGGTGGAAAAGCGGCGCCCGCAAAGGGCGGCGCGAAGAAGGCCCCCGCCCCCGCGGAGCCGAAGAAGGCCGCTGCGAAGGCGCCCAAGGGCAAGAAGGGGGCACCGTGATCGCACCGCGAACGAGCCGGCTCCTCCGCGTCTTCGCGCTCGGCGCCTCGATGCTCGTGGCCTCGGCGTGCGCGCCCGTCCCGCGCCCGCTGGTGCTGAGCGAGGTCGACGCGGTGCGCGGCGGCGCCTCCGCGTCCGAGGCGAGCAACTTCGCGCCCGGCGCCTACGCCGCCGCCGAGAAGCTCCGCAAAGAGGCCAACGCCGCCTTCGCCGCGGGCGACATCTCGGGCGCGCAGATCACCGGCGAACGCGCGCTCGCGGCGTACGCGCACGCGCAGGCCCTCTCGCGGATCGCCCGCGCCGAGGCGGGAGCGGACGCCGCGCAGGCCTCGCTCGCCGCCTCGAAGAAAGACTTCGGCGGGCTCGACGCCGAGCAGGCGCGCGTCGCCGCCGAGGCCGACGCCTTCGAGCTCAAGGTCCGCGTCGCGCGCGACGCGCAGCCGATCCAGCCGTCCGGGCGCGCCGATCCCGAGCGCGAGCGGGCCCGCGCCGCCGCCGCGAAGGCGCTCGCGCTCCAGGCCCGCTTGCTCTGCGCCGCCGCGCGCTTGCTCCAGAGCGCGCCGCCGAAGCCCGCCGCGGCGCCGGGCGCGGGGCCGGTGCCCGATCCCAAGCAGCTCGAAGAGGCCGGCGCGGCGCTCGCGAAGGTCGAGGCTCAGCTCGGCGTCGGCGAAGGCGCGAAGCCGGGCGCGAGCCCCGCGCCGATCGATGAAGCGACGCGCGCCCGCGCCGGCTGCCTCGCGGCGCTCACCGCGGTCCGCCGCGCCGCCACGTCCGTCACCGTCGCCCCGGGCGCGGGCGACGCCCTGCTGACCGAGCTCTCGGCGATGGGCACGCTCTCCCCGTCGCGCGACGATCGCGGCGTATTCGTCGCGTTTCGCGGCGTGTTCGACGGCCGGGGCGCGCTCGTCCCCGCCGCCGCGACGCGCCTCGCGGAGCTCGGAAAGATCGCCGCTGCGCACCCGACGTTCCCGCTCGAGGTCATCCTCCACAACGAGAAGCCCGTCGCCGCGAAGGACGAGGCCGCGCAGCGCGCCCGCGGCGAGGCCGTCACCAAGGCGATCGCCGACACCGCCCGCGGCGCTCGGATCGAGACGATCATCGCCGGCAACGCCGCGCCCGTCGTCGATCCAGCCGGCGCTGACCGGGGCCGCAACGCCCGCGTAGAGATCGTGTTCGTCACTCCGGAAACGTTTTGAGTAGCATCGCAAAGGCCACCATCATGCCCGCTCCCGACTACTCCCCTCGCCTCGTTGTCCTCGCCTTCGCCGCCCTCGGCCCCCTCCTCGCGGGCTGCGACGACGGCAAAAAGCTCTCCGAAAAAGAGGCCTTTGACGAGGTGGAGCGCATCGCTCCCATCGTGAAAGAAGACGTGGAGCAGGTGCGCAAGGGCCTGCCCGCGGGCGCGGCCACGCTCGCCCAGAAGGCCGACGCCGACACGCTCGGGAACAACTCCGCGCTCCAGAAGGCGATCGCCGTCTCTCGCGCGTCGGTGAAGGAGCTCGACACCGCCAAGAGCACCTTCTTCTCGATCACCGACGCCACCGGCACGGTGCTGCGGAGCGAGGCCGACCCCGACATGCTCGCGGGCAAATCGGTGGTCGCCGCCTTCCCCGCGCTGAAAAAGGCGCTCGATCCGGCGAGCGGCATCGTCGAGGCCTACGGCGAGATGGCCGAGATGCGCGGCCTCCGCACCGGGCAGGATCTGGCCTGGGTCATCGTCCACCCGATGAAGGACGACAAGGGGCTGAAGGGCCTCTTCGTGACCGGCTGGTCCTTCCGCAAGTACGCCGCCTACCTCGACGACAAGGCCAAGCGCCACCTCTCCGAGATGTCGCTGAAGGCCGAAAAGAAGACGGTACCGATCGGCTACGTCTTCCTCTTCAAGGGCGCCAAGGCCTACGGCTCGCCGCTGCTCAGCGCCGACGTCAACGCCCAGGCGATCGAGGGCCTCGGCATCCTCGAGAAGACGTCCGCGGGGCCGTACAAAGGCAACATCGAGATCACCGGCCGCAGCTTCGGCGTCGCTGCGAAGCGCGCCCCCGAGCTCGGCGACGACGCCGCCGTCGTCGTGCTCCTGAGCGAGATCTAGCGCCCTCTTTCGCGCCCCGCGCTTCCTTTACGCTCCGAGGTCGCCCGCGTAGGATGCCCCATGCGCGCGCGTCTCGTCCTCGTCACCTCCACCCTCGCGCTCGCCGCAGCATCAGCCTGCTCGCGCACCAACCTCAGCGATTCGATCCCCAGCGCGTCGTCCGGCGCCGGCGGTGAGGGCGGCGCTCCAACGACGACGACCACGTCGACGAGCACCTCGACGTCAACCACGGCGACGACGACCACCTCGACGTCAACCACGGCGACGAGCACCTCGACCGGCATGGGCGGCTCGCCCGGGTTCTGCGGCGACGGCGTCCTCGATCCCGGCGAGCCGTGCGACGACGGAAACAGCGACGACGGCGACGCCTGCATCGGCTGCAACCAGGCCTTCTGCGGCGACGGCTTCGTCCAGAAGGGCGTCGAGCAGTGCGACGACCAGAACTCCGACAACGGCGACGCGTGCCTCTCCACCTGCATAGTCGCCTCCTGCGGCGACGGCTTCGTGCAGAAGGGCGTCGAGACGTGCGACGATGGCAACACCGTCAACGGGGATGGATGCTCGTCAACGTGTCAGCTCTCGGTGTGCGGCGACGGCATCCTCGACCCCGGCGAGCAGTGCGACCTCGGCGCCGCCAACGCCGACCGGCCCGCGCTCGCGCTCCTCCAGGGCGGGCTCTTCAAGGGCGTCCGCCCCTTCGACAGCAACGCCACCGCGGTGCTGTTCTACAACTACACCTCGGCGAGCGGCCACACCGGCTTCGAGAAGCTCGACACGAGCCGCACCTTTTTCTACCGCAACAAGGCCAGCGGCGCCCTCAGCCTGTTCTTCGTGCACGGCATCGATCAGGACTCGAGCGGCCAGGCTCAGCAGCTGGGCCACGTGGTCATGGACGTCACCGGCCTGCCGTTCGGCGCCTTCGTCAGCGTCGCGGACGACACCTTCAGCGAGTTCGTCAACAGCTCGGTGAGCTCGGTCCACGGGGACTGGAACTTCAACCTCAACAGCGACGGCGGCGTCATCACGAACTTCCCCTTCCCGGGCAACTGGAAGGTGACGGTGACGCCGAGCTTCCTCCTGGGCATCACCGGCTGGGACTACATCGACGGCGACGCGGCGACGTCGGCGACCGCGCTCCAGACCACGCAGCCGATCATCCTCCAGGCCTTCAATACGCCCAGCGCCTGCACCACGATCTGCACGATCCCCGCGTGCGGCGACGGCGCCCTCGACGGCGGCGAGGTCTGCGACGACGGCAACACCGTCGGCGGCGACGGGTGCGCGGCCAACTGCAAATCGCTCCAGTGAGATCTCGATGAAGCTGCGATCCCTCTCTCGTCTTCTCCCCGCGCTCGCGCTCCTCAGCGCGCCGGCGTGCGCCCTCGACGCGAGCGCGCCCGAGCCGATCGGCGAGGCCCAGAGCGCGATCACTGTGCAGCAAGCGATCAACGCCGGGTGCTCCACGTCTCCCGTGAAGGGCTTGAGCCAGCAGATCGTGGATCAAGCCGAGTGCTTCGCGCCGGGCTCCTACGTGCTGATGCCCGACAAGCCCGGACTCTCGTTCAACGACGTGGAGTTCCGCTACCTCCAGCTCGCCGCGCGCGACGCCCTCGTGGCCTCGATCGACTCGAAGCCGGGCACCGCGCTCACCCTCAACTCGATGCTGCGGACCGTCCCGGAGCAGTACGTGCTCTACAACTGGTACCAGAACGGCCAGTGCGGGATCACGCTCGCGGCGCCGCCGGGGAGCTCCAACCACGAGACGGGGCTGGCGATCGACATCAACCAGTACTCGACCTGGAAGCCGACGCTCCTGGCCCACGGCTTCACCTGGCAGGGGAGCGCCGACGTCGTGCATTTCGACTACAAGGGCCCGGGCGCGGTCGCCTACAGCGGCAACGACGTCCGCGCCTTCCAGCAGCTCTGGAACAAGAACAACCCCGGCGACGTGATCGCCGAAGACGGCATCTACGGCCCGCAGACGGGGGCCCGCCTCGCGAAATCCCCGGCCGGCGGCTTCGCGAACGGGCCGAGCTGCCCGCCGGTAACGAAGGGCCCGGACGTGTGGCCGGCGATCACCCTCGACGCGCCGGACACGATCACCGACCAGGCTTCCAAGGGCAAAGCCGATCTCTTCGAAGGCGAGACGCACACCGCGACGCTGACGATCACCAACAAGGGCGGCGCCGCGGCGGCCACCGTCGACGTCGGCGTGTGGATCGAGGAGCCCTACCTCACCGCGACGGCCTACCTGATCGAGAGCGACTGGACGCACCCGGGTACGTTCACGGAGAACGACGCCGACACCGACGCCGCGAACCCGCCTCACGACAAGGCCCCCGGCGGCGCCTTTGCGCTGAAGATGCACGCGCTCTCACCCGGGGAAACGAAGCGGATCACGCTGACGGTGCAGGCCGCGCAGTACTCGATCGGCCTCGCCGACGCGCCCGACGTGCGCTTCTGGATCGCCGATATCCCCGACGCTTACCACCAGGCGGACTTCGGCGTGGCCCCCACGGTGTCGAAGGGCCAAACGTTCGGTCAAGGCACGCTGCAGACCTACGTGGAGACGGACGTCTACAGCCACACCCGCTGGGAGTGGAACAGCGACCGCTTCGAAGGATGGGCGCCAAGCGGCGACGCGACGCTCACATCCTCCGCGACGGCAGGCGTGCTCCTCATCGACTCCGCCGGCGCCGATCCCGGCATGGAGGCCTCCACCGCGCTGTTCTCCGCGGCTGATCACGGGATCGTCACCCTCCGGGCGCGGCGCACCGGCGGCACCGGCGTCGCGCGCTTGTACTTCACGACGGACGGGGAGCCGACGGTGAGCGAAGACAAAGCCATCGACGTCGACCTCCCTGACGACGACGCGTTCCACGACGTCAACGTCGTGACCGAGAGTCACCCGAAGTGGACGGGGACGATCACTGGTCTCCGCCTGGATCCGTTCGAGGACGATCCGGGCTCGATCGAGCTCGACTACCTTCGCGTCGTCGGGCCCACCGGCGGCACCGGCGGCGCCGGCGCAGGAGGCAACGGCAGCGGCGGACAGGGCGAAGCCCCGGGACAGGGCGGCAGCGGCGGCCCCGACGCGCCCCAGGCGCCTTCGTGCTCCTGCGCGATCCCCGGCGGAACCCCGGCCGGCGGCGCCCTTGTTCCCCTCTCGGGAGCGCTCTTCGCTGCCCTCGTATTTTGCCGGCGCCGAACCAGGCCTTCCCCGTGCTAGGCTGGCGGCCGTACCTGAATGCCCGCGTCTATCGATCAGCTCCTCAAAGTGTGCCGTGACGTAATCGCCCCCCTTGTGCGGGCGGACGGCGGCGAGCTCTTCATCGTCGCCGTGGAACCGGACCACGTGACCTTGCATCTGGCAGGCACGTGCTCGGGCTGCCCGGGCGCCGTCCTGACAGCGCGGGGGATCATCGAGCCCGCCGTCCACGCCGTGGCGCCGACGGCGCGCGTCGTCGTGACGAACGGCGCCAAGGTCCCCGAAGGCGCCTCGCCCGTCCTCTGAAGCGCAGGGGCGCGGGCTCGACGCCCTGCGCGCGCGGGCGTGGTTCAACGGCCCACGCTCACCCAAAAGAAAACGGGCGAGCCACATGGCCCGCCCGTTTTGCAACAAGTGCATCAGCGCAACGGCGAGGACTTCGCCGCGCCGCCGTTCGCTACTTCTTGCCCTTCTTCTTGTCGTCCTTCTTCTCGGGCGGCCCCTGATCCGGGCTCGCCCCGCGCATCGCCGCGGCCACGATCGGATCGATCCCGTCGTCAGCGACCGGCTTGAACGAGCGCAGCGCGCTCAGGTTCCCGATCGTACCGTTGTCTTCGTACGCGAGGGCTACCGCCGTGTCGCTCCGCTCGATCACGCGGAGGTGGGTGCTCGCGTCCTTCCAGTCGATCTCCACCGACGAGCGGTTCGCGTCGGGCTGGAGCACGCGCCCGGGGACGCCGTGCTTCGCGGAGAGCTTAATCGCGACCTCCGGGAACGTCTTCCCGAGCGGGTATGCATCGCTGAGCTTCACCTCTTCAATCACCTTCCAGAGCTTGTCCTGGATGAAGAAGAAGTGCGTCGCCTGGCCCTTGCGGTTGAGGGTCATGAGCGATTCTTTGTTCTGGTAGGTGTACTCGCCGCGGAGCGGGGTCGCGTCGATGCCGGTGGGGAGCTTGCCGAAGTCAATCCGGCCGCGGAGGAACTGGCTCTTGTCCTCGGCGAGCTGGGCGTCGAGCGCCTTCATCTTCACGCCCGGCTGCACCTCTTTGTAGAGGGGGCGGTAGTCGTCATCGATGAGCTTGTCGATCGCCGTGGCCACCTGCTTGGGGGACATGCCCCAGATGACGCCTGCGATCGGGAAAGCGATCGACTTGTTCACCTTCGGGGCCTCGGTCTGCGGCGCGGGGGCCGCTTCCTTCGGCTTGCCGGCTGCGAGCACGGGAGGGGTCGCGGCCATCGTCACGAGCCCGAGCCCAACAGCCAGAAATGCGCCCAGGAGCCTCTTCGCCTTCATCGTCCGTGTCCTCCACGAGCCCGGGGGCCCGGTGCTCAATGCGATGTTCGTTCGCCCGATCGCCGCCGCACAACGGGGCCAATCGGGCCCAACCCGGCGAGCGGTCGACGCTACCACCGGCGGCGCTGCGGGTGAAATACCCTGGCCGCGCCCAGCGGGCTCGGCTGTTGCGATTGGACGGTGCGCCCGACGATTCGATGCGAAGCCCGCGCGTGATCGATCGCTGCGTCCGGCCGCTTCCCCTGACAAGCTCGCGCTGACGTGGTATTTGCTAGCGCCCACATCGGCTCGGACGGACCCATGAACGCGCGCTCGCTCTTCGCCACGGCACCATGGGCTCCCCTCCCGGGACGCCTTCGGTCCGCCGCCGCCGCCCTGATTGCCGGCTCTCTCCTCTCGTTGGTCCCGGCGGCTGGCTGCGGTGAGGCGACGCCTGGGGCCAAGGCGCCGGAGGGGGCCAATCTTCCGCGCTGGGAAGGCCACGCTCGGGAGCTGTTCGACGACAACATCGATCCTGCCGCGGTCGGCCTCTCGATGGAAGGGTCCTCTCCTCGGTCCGACCCCTTCCTGCGCGAGCGCTCCCAGACGGCCGACGTGACGGCCCGGGTCCGCGTCCAGACCGTGACCGTCGACTCGATCGGCGAGCAGAAGACGTACCACCTCGGCGTTCAGGTCGGCTTCCCGACGCTGACCATCCCCAAGGTCCAGGACAAATCCTTCGAGCTCTCGATCAAGTCCACCAGCAGCGCCTTTGGTATCGCGAAGGCCTTCGACGCTCGCCTCCGCGGATCGACGTTCATCGGCTTCGTCGGCCGTTTCCAGGGCGAGGACGGCGAAGTAGAGGTTCACTTCCACCTGGCCCCCGATACCGCCGACGTCGCCGCCGCCGTCAAAGAAGCCGTAGCTTTACAGGAGCTCACCGGGCAATGAGCAACGTCACGATCAAGACGCTGAAAGAGGTCGAAGGCCTCCGTGTCGCGAGCCAGATGGCCGCAGAAACCCTCCTCGGCGTGGGCGAGATGATCCGCGCCGGGCTCACGACGGAGGACATCAACACCTTCGTCCATGAAGACACGCTGAGGCGCGGCGGCTTCCCGGCGCCGCTCAACTACCACGGGTTCCCCAAGAGCGTCTGCACCTCGGTCAACGAGGTCGTCTGCCACGGGATCCCGGGCAGCCGCGTGCTCGAGCCTGGGGACATCATCAACGTCGACGTCACCACGATCTTCAACGGCTTCTTCGGCGACACCTCGGCCACGTTCTACATCGGCACCCCGTCGCCCGAGGCCCGGCACGTGACCGAGGTCTCGCGCCGCTCGCTCGAGCTCGGGATCGCCCAGGTGCGCGAGGGCGCTCGCCTCGGGGATATCGGCGCCGCGATCCAGGAGTTCGCCGAAGGCGAAGGCTGCTCGGTCGTCCGCGCCTTCGTCGGGCACGGCATCGGGCGCAAGTTTCACGAGCCGCCCCAGGTCTCCCACGTCGGCAAGCGCAACGACGGGATGCGCCTCAAGGCCGGGATGTGCTTCACGATCGAGCCGATGATCAACGTCGGCGGCCACGACGTGGAGGTGCTCGCCGACAAATGGACGGCGCTCACGGCCGACCGCTCTCTCTCGGCTCAGTTCGAGCACGCGCTCGTCGTCACCCGCGCCGGGTGCGAGGTGCTGACGCGGCGCTCCCGTCGGCTCGCGCACAGCGAGCTATTTCCGAGCCCTTTTTCACTCGCGGCATCGTAGCGTTTCATGGTCGCACATGGACGGCGCCATCCCCTTGGCGCTCACGCCGAATTGCCGCCCAGCAGCGGCGTAGCCACGCGCGGCGTCATCCATCGGGCAACCAAATAGGGTACAAGCGATAACATGTCCCTCGACGACGCAGAGCGCGCCAGGGTCGCGCCGTATGTCTCCAGCCTGACGGACCCGATCTACGTCGTGCTCGGCCTTCCAGAAGAGACGAGCGCGAGCCTCCTTGCCGCGAGCTCCGGGAGCGAGCTCCGCGAAGAACTCGCGCGGGGCGGCGCGGGGAGCGCCGGGAGCGGAGCGGAGCACGCGGTGCTGCATTTCGTGCTCGAGCGCGTGAGCCGGCTCGCCGCCAGCCGGCTCCTCGATCTGCGCCCGGGCGCTTGCTCTCTTCGAAGCAGCGGGATCGATCGCCGGAGCTTCGTCGAGCCGCCGGGCCTCCCGCCCGAGCTCGCCGCCCGCTACCGCGAAGGGATGGAGCGCCTCCTCGGCACGTACCTCGATCTCCTCCCGCGCGCGGTCGAGGCGCTGCGCGTGCGCGCGGCCCCGCCCTCTCCCGGCTTCGAGGGCGAGCACGCGGCGCGGCTGCAGGATCGGGCGATCGCGCTGCTCCGCGGCCTCTTGCCGTTCAGCCTCACGACGCGCGTCGCGCTCAGCACCGACGCCCTCGCGCTGACGAGCCTCCTCGCCGAGCTCGCTGCGCACCCGCTCGGCGAGCTGCGAACGCTGGGCGGTGCGGCGGCGCGCGCGGCGGCGCACGCGGCCCCGACGCTGGTGCAGGCCGCGGCGCCGAGCGCTTACCGCGCGGGGATCCGCCCTGCCGTGAGCGAGGCGCTCCGCCTCGTGTACACGCCGCCCGCGGACGGCGTCAGCGCCACGATGGTGGTGACGCAGCCGGTGCGCCTCCTTCGCCACGACAAGGACGCGCTGGAGCGCGTCGCCCTCGCGCTCACCTACGATCTCGATCCGCGCGCGCACGCCTTCGGCCTCCTCGACGGCCTCCGCCACGCGACCGCGAACGAGCTCGAAGGGATCGTGAAGAGCGCCTTCGCAGGGCGCGGGCTCTCCGATCCGCCGCACCGCGCGCTCGCCGCCGCCTCGATGACGTTCGAGCTGATGCTCGACGGCGCCGCCTACGGCGACCTCCAGCAGGCACGGATCGCCGCGCCGAACACCCAGCGGATCAGCTGTCGCCTCGGCTTCGACACCCCGGGAGAGCTCGCGGATCTCGGCCTCATCGATGCCTACCAGGAGGCGTTGATCATCGCCTACGACGGCTGGACGAAGCTGGAAGCGACGCACCCGATCGAGGCGCAGTACTCCGTCCCGCTCGGCTACCGCGTGCGCACGCTCTGGACGATGACCTTGCAAGAGCTGGTCACGTTGATCGAGCAGAGCTCGGCGGCCAGCGTCCACCCGAGCTGCCGGCGAATGGCGCACGGGCTCTACCGCGCGACGTTGGGGGCGCACCCGTGGTTGAAGGAGCTGGTGCGGATCGATCTGGAAGGCTCCTCGCGCGCGTAGCCCGCCGCGGGCGGAAGATCGCGCGCGTCCGAACCCGCTTCGCACAAGCCGCCGCCGGCACTACGCTCTCGCCCCATCGGCACCGAAAGGTCCGAGGAAGGTAGAAGCGATTTCCATGCTGGTCGAAGAGATCAAGCGCCGGATCACGGCGGCGATGAAGGCGGGCAACACGATCGAAAAGGACATCCTGCGCCTCGCGTACGGGGAGGTCCAGACGGCCGAGGCCCGCGGGACCGTCATGACCGACGACGGCGTCGCGGCGATCGTCCGCAAGCTGATCAAGTCCAACGAGGAGACGCTCACGGCCACAGCCGACGCGGAGCAGAAGCGGATCCTCGCCGAAGAGAACGCGGTGCTGGCGTCGCTCTTGCCGAAGTCGCTCGGCGTCGCCGACATCGTCGAGGCGCTCGCGCCGGTGCGAGACGCGATCAAGGCCGCAGGCAACGACGGTCAGGCGACCGGAGCGGCGATGAAGCACCTCAAGGCCTCTGGAGCGGTGGTGAACGGGAAAGACGTGACCGAGGCGGTGAAGCAGATCCGGGCGTGAGTCGATACCTCTCCTCCGGCGGCGCGGCTCGAGGCCTCGCGCGCAGGAGGGGACGGTTCACTCGTAAACGGGCGGCACGATCGGCCGGGGGGCGCCGCGCGGGGGATCGAGATCCTTTTGCCAGAACCCGAGATCATGAAAGCTCCCGAGCTTCCAGCCCGCGCGGGCCACGTGGGCTGCCTTGACGAAGCCCAGGGACTCGTGGAGGAGCACGCTCGCCTCGTTGGGGAGGGTGATCGCCCCGATCGCCGACTGAAAACCCTGGGCGCGGAGGATCGGGAAGAGGCGTTGGTAGAGGGCTTTGCCAATGCCTCTCCGCTCCAGGCCTCGCGCGACGTACACCGTGCATTCGGTCGTCCAGGCGTTGGCGGCGCGCTCGCGAAACGCGCCGGCCTTGCTGAAGCCAGCGAAGTGGGAGTCCACCTCGGCCACCAGGAACGGGTAGAGGTGCTGGTGGCTCGACCAGGCGTCGCGGAGCTCGGCCGGCGTCACCGGCTCGGTGCCAAAGTGAATCGCCGTCTCCCGGATGTAGTGATTGACGAGATCGGCGACAGCGTCGAAGTCGGACTCCCGGGCGGCGCGGATCAGCATCGACGGAGTATCGCAGGCCGACGCCGGTCCGGGCAAGGCGCGGCGCGGCGACGGCGCGATCGGAGGCTCCACCGACAGGAAGGTTGGAAAGCGCGCGCCGCCGCTCTACGCTGCTCCTCTCCCTCGTGATCGATCCCAACGCCAAGAGCGCCCCCGCGGCGCGGTTGCTCGCGCTCGCCAGCGCCTGGCTGGTGCTCCTGGGGTTCCTGACCGGGATCTACGTCGCGCAGGCGATGACGGGGAAGATCCCCGCCGATCCCCGCGTCGCGCTCGCAGCGCACCTCAACGCGCTGCTGGGCGCCTTCCTGATGCTCGGCGTGGCCTCGACGCTGCGGTTCCTCCGCTACGGGCCCGTCGGGCAACGGCGCCTCGCCTGGGCGTTCATCGCCTCCAACTTCGCCAACTGGATCGTGACGTCCGTGAAGGCGTGGTGGCATGTCGCGGGCGTCGACATGACGGCAGATCCCCGGAACAACCTGATCTTCGCGGTGCTCAGCGCGACCGTGGTGCTGCCCTCGCTCGTCGGGGCGGCGGCGTGGGTCTATGGCTTCTACGGGCCGCGCACCGACGCTTCGTGACGGCGCTCAGCGATCGGTCGCGCGCTTGACGTCCGGGCAGCAGAAGAGGTGGTCGGACACGAGGAGGACGCAGCCGTCTTTCTTCGGATCGTCAGGGCCGTAGTCGACGCGGTTCTCGGCCGGGTAGAAGAAGGCCCGCGGGAGCGCGGGCTCGCGGCAATTGACGTCCTGCACCTGGGCGCGCTCGCGGTGGAGCGGCCCGCTCGACGAGCCTTTGCGACAGCCCGCGCAGGCCGAGGCCACGAGCAGGGCAATCACGGCGAGGCCGGCAAACGAGGTGGTGGGGTGTTTCAAGGCGTCTGCGTTCGGTCGAGCATGGACTGGCACGCTACGCGCGGACGCGGAGCTTCTCGGTCGCGCGGGGAGGAAGAGGCGAGTCGCCGCCGCGGGCGGCGCGGATCATCTCGGTGGCGGCCTTGAGGGCGGCGTCGGTCACCCGGGCGCCGGAGAGCATGCGGGCCACCTCGGCGATACGCTCTTTGCGCTCGACCCGGACTACCCCGCTCCGCGTCATCCCGCCGTCGTTTTGCTTGGAGACGACGAAGTGGGCATCACCGAAGGCGGCGATCGGCGCAAGGTGGGTGATGCAGAGGACCTGATGGTGCCGAGCGACGTCGGCGATAGCGCGGCCGATCTTGTCGGCGACAGCGCCGCCGACGCCGGCGTCGACCTCGTCGAAGACGTAGAGCCCCGCGGGGCCGCACTCGGCGAGGCAGCGCTTCAGGGCGAGGAGGGCGCGGGAGAGCTCGCCGCCGGAGGCGATCTTGCGGAGAGGCCGCGGATCGATGCCTTTGTTGGGGGAGATCAGGAACTCGACCCGATCGATGCCGTCGGGGCCGAGGCGCGCGCCGTCGACCGCGAGCTCGGCCCGATCGCCTTTTTCGCCGCCGAGGGCGGCGACGTCGACGACCACGCGGGCGCCGCCCATTCCCATCTCGGCGAGCTCGCCCGAGATCGCGGCGCCGAGCTTCTCGGCGGCCTTGCGTCGGCGCGCGGAGAGGGTGCGCGCGCGCTCGGCCGCGATCGCGAGCTGGGCCTCTTTTTCGCGCTCCAGCTCGGCGAGGCGGTTCTCGGCGCCGGCGAAGGCCGCGAGCTCGGCGGCGAGGCGATCGCGCGTCGCGAGCACGTCGTCGAGCGTCGGGCCGTGTTGACGGAGGAGGCCCTCGAGGCGGTAGAGGCGCTCTTCCACGTCGCTGAGGCGGCCGGGATCGGCCTCGGTGCGCTCGGCGTAGCGCGTGACGTCGCGCGCGACCTCGAGCAGCTCGCTCCGGCAACCTTCGAGGGCGCGCGCGGCGCCTTCGAGCGCCGGATCGATCGCGGCGGCGGCGGCGAGATCCGACGCCAGGCGGGCCACTTCGTCGCAGATCGCCCCGTCGCCTTGATCGAGGCGCAGGCTGACGCCGCGGGTGAGATCGAGCAGGCGCCCAGCGTGGCGGAGGCGGTGTCGCTCGGCCGTGAGCTCGGCCATTTCGCCCGGCTGCGGGGAGAGGGCGTCGATGGCCTGGAGCTGGAACGAGACGAAGGCCTCGCGCTCGCCGCGACCGCGCTCGGCCTCGCGCACGGCGCGGATCTTCGCGACGATCGCCTCGAGCCGGGCCACCTCGGCGGAGAGCTCGAGGCGCTGATCGACGAGGCGCGCGAAGCGATCGAGGTAGCCGAGGTGCGTCGAGGGATCGGTGAGCGCGACGCTCTCGTGCTGCGAGGCGACGTCGGCGAGCTCGGGCGCGAGGGCCGCGAGCTCCCCCGCGGTGCAGAGGCGGCCGTTGACGTACGCGCGGGATCGGCCGGTCGACTGGATGACACGGCGAATCACCAGATCCCCGTCGCCGCCGATGCCCGCGGCGTCGAGCGCGGTGAGCACGCGCTCCGACCCGCGCACGTCGAACAGGGCCTCGATCTCGGCCTCGTCGGCGCCGGGGCGCACTTGCTCGGCGCTGGCGCGACCGCCGAGCACCAGCGAGAGCGCGCCGACGACGATCGATTTGCCAGCGCCGGTCTCCCCGGTGAGGACGTTGAGGCCGCGATCGAGCGAGAGCTCGAGGGCGTCCATCAGGATGAAATTCTTGACCCGAAGGGTGACGAGCACGGGGCGCGCAGCATAGAGACGTTTGCGTCGATCGTCGACGGCCTCCGCGCGAGATCAGCGGATGGAGACGTTCTTCGTCACGCTGACCGGCGCGCCCTCGAACGGCGGCACCTTGGCCGCGTGGAAGGCGCTGGCGATGCAGCCGCCGGTCGGCGTCCCCTGGAAAGGCGGCGTCGTCACCTTCGAGGAGGTGACGCGGCCCGAGGGCGCGAAGGTGACGCTGACGGTGGCGCCGCCGGAGGGATCGTCCGGTTGCTTGCAGCCGGCGGCGCGACCGGCCGCGGCGTTGAGCGCGGCGACCGCTGCGGCGCGGTCGAACTCCGCGCCGCCCGCGGGCGGCGGCGGGGGCGCAACGACGACGGGCGCCGTCACGACCGGCGGCGCGACCACCGGCGCGGTGGGCGCCGTCGGTCGCGGCGTTGCTGTCGTCGGCGTCGCGACAACAGGATCTTTGTCGTGCTTCACCGGCGCGCCCGGCTCGCGAGCCGCGATCGTCGGCGTCGTGACCGGCAGCGGCTCGACCGGCGGCGGCGGCGTGACGACCGGGGGCGCGGTCGACGCCGTCTCGAGCGCTGAAGGCGGCGGCGCTTCGCTCCCCGGCCGCGTCACCGGCGTCGTCGTCTCGCTCGGCTTGCCCAGCTGGAACCCGAGGAAGAGGAGCCCCGCGCCGAGGACCGTGATCCCCACGGCCCACGCCGCGCGCGTGCTCTTTTGTGACGCGGTCGCCGCCGGCGAACGCCGCGGCGAAGAGCCAGCCGGCGTGGGCGCGCCCGGGCGCTCCGACGCCTTCGAGCTCGCCCCGGAGGCGGCGCTGGGCCGAGCCGACTCGCGGCTGCGCCCGGCTTCGGGGAGGACCGGCGCGATCAACGCGTTCAGGTCCGGCGCGACGATCGGCCCCGGGGCGCCCGCGGCGAACAGCCCGCCGGTGAGGTTGAAGATGTCGTCGTCGGCGCGGTTCTCGGCCTTCTTTTTCTTCTTCGGATCGGCGTCGCGCGCGACGAGGCTGCGAATGTCGAGGAGCCCCGAGTCCGGGTCCAGCTTCGGATCGCTGCCGGCGCGCCCCGGCAGCGAGGGAACGTGCGGATCGAAGGGCGCGGGCGCGGCGTCGAAGAGGCGCGCGCGCGGCCCCGGATCGTCGCCGACATCGAAGAACGAGAGCTTGCGCCGCGAGACCGGCGGCGTCGTGTCGAGCTTGTCAGCCTCGAACAGCAGCTCGCGATCGCTCAAGGGCTGGACGCTCGAAGGGGACGCGTCGCTCAGCGGCGGCGGTACCGACGAGAAGAGCACCGGGGCGATGATCGACCGCGTGCTGCCTGGCACACCCGCGTCGGCGACCGGGAGAGCGCCGCCGACGAGCGACTCCATCATCTCGAGGTTGGCCGCCGATCGAACCTCGATCACCCTCCCCGAGCTTCGCTCTACGCGTGAAGCGGTCTCCGGAGCCTGAACGGCGTCCTCCGGGCCATCGATCACGACCTCCACGTCGATGCCGCTGGGCTCCAGGTCAGGAGCTTTCGGGCGGCGACCACCGCGCTTCGGAGGAGCCGGATCCATCGGGGGCGCTCACTTTCACCCAAGACCGCGGTAGGTGCAACATCCACCTAAACAGCCGGCGTCAAACGACGTCACTCCCGGAGCTGTCAGCGCGGGGCGTTCAGCCAGGAACGCTCCAGCCAATCGAGGGCCACCGGCGCGGCGCGCAGGGCCTGATCGATGGCTTGCACGGCGGGATCGGGGGCCTCGGCGCGCGGCGCGTGGGCGCGGGCGTAGAGCACCCAGTTCGAGAGCTCGTAGTGGTGGAGCAGCGGCGCGAAGCGATGCGCCTCGAATTTCGCGAGCGCAAGGGTCGCGTCGGCGACGCCGGTGCAGCGGACCAACGCCGAGCTGGCGTCGAAGAGGAGCTCGCGCAGATCCTCGAAGGCGCGGTCGGGATCGGCGGCGATCTCTCCGAGCAAGGCCTCGAACCCGTCCTCATCGAGGCCCGCGCGCTCGGCGACCTCGGCCATCGCGGGCACCTGCGTCTCCAGCATCTGCGCGTCCGGCGCGTGCCCGAGCAGGCGACCGACGAGGTAGAGATCGAACGCGCTGGCGATCGACTCGCCCAGGAACAGCGCCTCGGCGCTCGGCGGCGCCGCGCCGAGGGCCGCGCGCGCCAGGTGATGCCAGGCCACGTGCGCGACCACGTCAGCGTCGAGTCGCGGCTCGACGAGCACGTCGCCTTGCTCGCTCGGATCCCAGAAGGTGAGGTTGAGGAACAGGACCCGATCCCACGAGGACCCCTCGGCCACGCGGAAGCGGTAGCCGTCGCGACGGAGCGTCTGCTTCAGGGCGTCATAGAGGGCGATGTGGCGGAACGAGTCTTCGTCGTCGATGCGGAGATCGTCGAGGGTGCGGGTCGGGAGCTTCACCCGTCGACGCTTACGCCGGCGGCGCCGCCGGATCGAGCCCCCCGACCCTGTTGCAAGTGACGCCCCGTAGGGCATGATGCGCCCCCCTGACCCCGACGGCCTGTTTCGGGCACGCGGGAAGGGCGACCGGGCGTCCGGTCGTGGAGGAGGCACGGGATGAGCTCGCGGACTTTGGTATCGGTGGCGCTCAGCGCGCTTTTTCTCGGCAGCGTCTCCGGGTGCACAAAGAACGAACCCCCGACGCCGGACCCCTCGGCGGCGGCGCCTTCGGGCAACGCCGCGTCGACGCGGCCCAAGCTCAACGTTCGCTCTCCGATGGGGCCGATGGCGCGGATCGATCCGCAGGCCATGAAGAACTACCGGATCGACATCTGTTACTACGGCACGCTCTCGCTCCGGCAGGCGCGGGACAGCTACCTCGCGAGCCTCGGCAAGGACGAGCCCAGCGAGAAGAAGATCCCGAACTTCGGATCGCCGATCGCCGACGCCGCCAAGCCCGGCGCCGCGGGGTCGGCCGCCGCGGCGGCCCCGAAGGCGCCGCCTGCTCCGGCGCCGAAGCCCGTCGCCTCGAGTGCGCCCGCGGCCACGAGCGGCGCAGCGGAGAAGCCGTCCCCCACCCTGGGTCGCCCGTTCGATTTCGCCCTCCGCGCGCCGCACGAACGCAACGCCCGCGCGTGCTCCGCCTCGATAGCGCTGAAGGACCCGGTGATGCCCGGCGTGGACGAGGCGCTCGTCGTCTTCGCCCCGTACGCGGTCGAGCTGGCCAAGGACATCGCCACGGCGACCAGCTACTACCAGCGTGAAGAGTACAAGAAAGACAGCTTCACCAAGGGGAAAGAGCTTCACAAGAAGCTGCTCGAAGAGTTCGCCAAGCTCGATGAGCAAGAAGAGAAGCTCGGCGCCGCGCTCGACGCCTACCGCAAGGCCCACCCCGCCGATCCGGCGAAGATGGAAGAGGGCGAGAAGATCACCGTCGCCACATTCGAAGACGCGCGCCAGGTGGTGATGATCCTGGCCGAAAAGAAGGTCGATCCCGCGGGCCACAAGGCCAACATCGAGAAGCTCGACAAGTCGGTCGAGGCGCTCAAGACGTTCAGCGCCGCCCACGCGGGCGACACGTGGAGCAAGATCCTGGCGGCCCCGCTCGAGGCCTTCCTCCGCATCTCGAAAGAGACCAAGGTGACGGAAAAGGGCGTTGGCGCCGAGGACTTCCTCAACCTCGTCACCAGCTTCACTGGCCTCGTGGAGGCGCGGCAGCGCGGCCTTCAGCGGTCGATGATCACCAAGGGTCAAGTGACGCAGATCGCCGCTCCCCCGGGCGACTCGGCCGCTCCCGCCCCCACCCCTCCTCCGCAATGAAATGAAGTAGCGCGCCTCCGCGCTCAACGCATCGACGGCGTGGACCAGCGATGGACCCACGCCGTCAGCGGTTCGAACCTACAACCGACGTCGCCTGGCGATCGCCATGCGGTACAGCGCCTCGTACTGGCGCGAGGCGTGGCCCCAGCCCATCGGCTTCGTCATCGCTCGGAGCTGCATTTCCCGGTGCGCCGCGGGGTGGTTGCGCATCACGTAGACGGCCCAGGCCACGGTCTGGGCCAGCGCGTCGGCCGAGAGCTCGTCGAACTTGAAGCCGGTCACTTCGTTCTCGACGGTGTCGTCCAGCCCGCCGACGCCGCGGACGATCGGCAGCGTGCCATAGCGCTGACTGTAGAGCTGATTCAGCCCACAAGGCTCGTAGCGTGAGGGCATGAGGAAGAAGTCGGCGCCGGCCTCGATCTTGTGGGCCAGGGATTCGTTCATCCCGATGTAGGCGCGGAATTGAGTCGACGTGGCGCTGAGCCGTGAGAAGGCCTGTTCAATCCACGCTTCGCCCGAGCCGAGGGCGACGACCTGCACCCCGAGCGCGAGGATCTCGCCCAGCGCGCCCGCGATCAGATCAATCCCCTTCTGGGTGACGAGGCGGCTCACCAGGCCAATCACGGGGACGTCGTCGCGCACCGCGAGGCCCATCTCGGCCTGGAGCGCGGCCTTGCACGTAGCCTTGCCCGACAGGTCCGTCGCGGTGAAATTCGCGGCGATGAAGCTGTCTTTTTCGGGGTTCCAGACCGCGTCGTCGATGCCGTTGAGGATCCCGATCACCCCGCCTCGATCGCGCAAGACGCTGTCGAGCCCCTCGCCGGCTTCGGGCGCCTGGATCTCCTGCGCGTAGCGCGGCGACACCGTCGTCACCAGCGTCGCGTTGTAGAGGCCGCCCTTGAGCAGGTTGATGCTGTCGTGGGACTCGAGACAGCGCGGGTTGAACGCCTCCCAGCCGAGGCCGGTTTGGTAGAGATCGCCTTTCTTGAACCAGCCCTGATACGCCATGTTGTGGATGGTGAGCACGCTGGCAGCGCGGCCTACCGGCGACCGCGCCTCGAGGGAGTTGAGGAACACGGGGACGAGGCTCGACTGCCAATCATGCGCGTGGACGACGTCAGGTATCCAATCGATCGCCTCGCAGAGGCGGAGGGCGCCGCGCGAGAGGAACGTGTACCGGGCGAGGTTATCGCCGAAGTCCCCGCCCTTGTCGCCGTAGATGCCGTCGCGATCGAAGAGGGCGTCGTGCTCGAGGAGGTAAACCGTAGCGTCGCTCTTCGGGAGCTTCGTCTCCCAGACGGAGGCCCAGGCTTCACCGTGGCCGACGGGGACCGCGAGCGCTTCGGGCCGGCGCGTGGCCGCGTGGCGCTTCGTCACCTGGTAGCGTGGCAGGACGACGCGCACGTCGTGGCCGCGCGCGGCGAGCGCGATCGGCAGAGCGCCGGCGACGTCGGCCAGGCCGCCCGTCTTGGCGAACGGAACGCACTCGGAGACGACGAAGAGGACCTTCAACCGCGGCATGGGGACCTCTTCATTTACTACAAGCCGCACCGCCTTTCTCGGTCGGTCTTCTCGCGCCTGCCGAAATCGCTTACCTTCGACGCATGAGCGGCCCCGATCGAGAGACCGACGCGAGCGCGGCGCCCTCCGGGGGGCGACCGCTGATCTTCGGGTTTGCCGTCGGCGGCCTCAGCGCCGTCGCCTTCCTCACCGCGGGCATAGTCCGGCTCGTCGGGAGCGTCGCGGTCCCCGTCATCTCGATCACGGCGCTGCTGCTCCTCGCCGCGACGCCGCTCCTCCGCCGCCTGGCTCGCTGGGCCGGCACCCCGCGCCCGGATCACGCCGCCGCCTGGAGCTTGCTTGGCGTCCTCCCGCTGCTGATTCTGGGCGCTCAATATGCCCTTGGCGACGAACCTATCCTCTCCTCCCACTGGCGCTGTGGCACCGGGGATATCGGGCTCGCCATCCTCTCTCCCCTCCCCTTTGCGCTCTTCGGCGGGCTCGGTGGGCTGCTGGGGTTCATCCTCTCTGCGGCTCGAGAGCGGCGCCATGTCTACGCGGGGATCCGGATCCTGAGCCGCGCCGCCCTGCTCCTGGGCGCTCTCTTCGCCTCCGCGGCGGCCTTGCGCGCCCTGCACGCGCCCAGCACCGATAACGCTCAACGCTATCTCGACGCGCTCCCCACCGTCGCAGCGCTCCCGCCGCTGGTCACCACAGAGGCCAGGACGGCTCCCCCGACGCCGACGCCCTTGGAGCCCGCGCCCGAGCTCGTGGACGAGACCTCCTTTGGCGACCTCATCGCTCGTCGCAGCTGCGTGGACAGCATCTGCTCTATTGCGCTGCGCCGCAAAGACGGGCGCCCGCCGCCCGATCAAAAGTGGGCCAGCGAGAGGCGCTTCCCCGCGTCGGAGCCGGTCCGTATCCAGCGCGACGAGAAGCACGGATTCTGGATCATCGGACGCAGCGCCGCCTTTCGCGACACCGATTTTCAGGTCACCGACATCACGGTCAAGGACCTCGGCGACGAGCTGAGCGCGCCTCCCGGCTGGATCCTCGGCGGAGCGGCGGGCGTCCTCGTCGCACTGGCACTCTGGCAAAAGCGTCGTCACCTCGCCCGCAGGCTCTCCACGATCGAAGCGGCGCAGAGCGGCGTCCTCGGCGACAACGGCTGGATCACCTTCGACGACGACACCGCCGCTCTCCGCGCCCCGCCCGATCTGGCCCTCTCGCCCGGCCCCGTGCTCCTGGTGCGCCGCAGCGCCGCCGGCGGCGCCGCGGGCGCCTATCGCAGCGAAGGGCCGCTCGGCCGCGACGAGATGGTGGCCGGCGCGCGCGGCGATCTGGTCTCGAATCTGCGAGATCGCCTGGCCGGGCTGGACGCGCTGGGCATCACGGCGGTGCTGCTCACGTCAGCACCGCTCGTGGCGGCGTGGGCCTCGGGGCTGCTTCTCTCGTGGGGGTGAGTCGACTCGCTCGCCTGTACACGCGGACAGAACCTCTGTATAGAGGTCCACTTGAAGCACAAAAATTCCTCCAGGCGTTCGATTGGCATCCTCCTCGGGCTCGGGGCGACCGGGCTCGGAATGCAAGCTTGCAGCGGCGATAGCACCTCCAGCACGTCCACCACCGGCGGAGACGGCGGAGCCCCGGCGACGACGAGCACAGCGGCCGCCACGACCTCGAGCGCGGGCGGCGCGAGCAGCGCGTCCACCACCGTCGGTGTCGGCGGCGCAGGTGGATCCGGCGGCGGCGGCGCGGGCGGCGCCACGAGCAGCAGCGCGAGCAGCTCCAGCGCGAGCGCCGGCGGCAGCGCGAGCAGCGCCGGCAGCAGCGCGAGCAGCGCCAGCAGCAGTGCCAGCAGCTCGAGCACCAGCAGTGCCAGCAGCTCGAGCACCAGCAGTGCGAGCGCCGGTAGCTCCAGCAGCAGCACGGGCAGCAGCAGCTCCAGCGCGAGCACCGGAACGGGCGGCGGCGTCGTTTGCACGGAGATAAGCCTCGCTGCTCTGAAGTTCCTGAGCGGGGACGGCTCGTACGCCAGGTACGCCTCGATCGTCGCGCCGAACCTGGGCGACCCGACCTCGATCGACAAGCTCCTTGTCGAGTTCTACGGCTCCAGCCTCAATCCAATCTTCGACGGTGAGCTGAAAGGGACCTTCGATCTCTCCGCTGGCAGCGACGACAACTACGCGACCTGCTCCCGTTGCCTGATCGTGTACGAAGACCTGTCGGGCACGACCAAGTTTTTCTTCCAGAAGTCGGGCTCGCTGGTCATCGACGCGACCTCGGACCAGGTGAATGGCACGGTCAAGGCGACGATCAACAACCTCACGCTGGTCGAGGTAACGATCGACCCTTCCGGCACGTCCACCCCGGTGCCCGGCGGCGCGTGCCGGCACCTCACCACCGCCGCTGTCATGGCTGCTCCGCCGGTCGCGCCTGGCGCGTGGAGCTGTGATCCTACCTTCTATGGAGACGGCGGCTGTGACTGCGGGTGCGGCGTGGTCGACTTTGACTGCGATGACGCCACGCTGGGGACGTGCGAATACTGCGACGACACCGGCTCCTGCAGCGCTGACTCGTGCCCTGGGACGATCAATCCCATCAACAACGCTGTTTGCGGCGTGCTGTGAGACCGGCGCACTCGACGCGGAGTACGCCTTTACACGTGGGTCCCGGGTGATGGCCTATCGCGCCGCCGCCGTGGAGCCCAAAGATCGCGAGCCGGAGGCCGCCACGGAGCTGCGTCGTCGAGCCCGGAGCGTGCGGCTCCGCTCCGCGGCGGCGTGCCTGACAGTGCCGCTCCTCGGGGCGTTTCCAGGCTATTTCCTGGTGCAAGAGCTGCAGTTTCGCGCGCTCGGCGGCGTCGCGTTTCCGGTCGTGAGCGGGCTCATCGGCGCGTGCTTGCCGATCTTTCTCGGGCTCCGCGCCACGGCCAAGCTGGCGCGCCGGAGCCTGATGCGCCGCCGCGATCCGTGGCTCGACGAGGTCGCGGCGACCTACAAGGTGCCTCGGAAGGATCTCGTGAAGTACACGACGCCCTGGCACATGTAGCGAGCGACCACGAAGGCCGCGGCGACGCTCACTGCCAGAGGCGCACCTTGGGTGAGACGCCGAGCAGAATAGCGTAACGATCGCCGCCAGGCGGGAGGCCGACCAGGCCGCTGAGCGAGAGATCGAGCAGCTCGCTCGGACTCCACTGGAGGCCGACGCTCACCTGGAATTGATCGGGATCGCTCGTGAAATAATGGAGGCCGCCGATCTCGCCGAGCAGCGAGAAGGTGCCCTCGTGATCGAGATCCTGCGCCAGATCGAAGCCGAGCTCGACGCCGATCGGGCGGCGGCGCGAGACCTCCGCGCCGGGATCGATCAGCGCGCCGGTGTTGAGCGCGAGGTGTGTGCCGCGGATGTTGCGCCCGAGCAGGAGCAAGGCCTCGTAGCCAACGCCGCGGGCGCCGGGCGCGACGGGGAGCTTGGGGCCGAGCTGGACACCGAAGGCCCAGGCCGTGCCCGCCGCCTCGTCGCGCTGGGCCCACAAACCGATCTTGGCCGCGAGCCAGATGTTGTCGGCGACGGCGTGATCGAAGGTGAACGGGCGGCGCGGCGCGCCCTCGATGCCGAAGGAGAAGTCGACGTCGATCTCCACGTTGGAGGCGAGGCCGAGGTTGATCTCGCCGTCAGGGAGGACGGCGCGCCACGGACCGTCGCTGCGGGCGATGCCGAGCTGGAGATTGGCCTCGAGCAGGCCCGGATCCTGGAGGCTGAGGTCGGTGGGCTCGAAGTGATGGTGGGCCGCGAGCGCCGGGCGCGAACCGCCGCAAGTGACACCGGTGAAGAGCGCGGCGGCCGCGGCGTGTCGAAGAAGAGAGCGCATGGGTGCGCCCACCGTAGTACGGAGTGGGCGAGAGGATCACCCTCTCTCGCGCGGGGTTGAACTATCGCAGAAAAGTGACAGCGGGCGTTGGGGAGATCCGCAGCGAGGGATGTCGAGGGCGGAGAAGATGGATCCTCTGGAGCTGTCCTGGGTCAAAAACCAGCCGGCGAAAAGGGAGATCCTGTGGGCGCTTGGCCTGGTATATCGTGGGGTGAGCCATGAGGATCTCGAGCCAGCAGGTGCAGACATTTCGTGAGCTAGCAGAGGCGCGGTTCCTGCGCGATCTGTGCGGGCTCCTGCGCGACGGCCACGCGGACGCCGTGGGCGATCTCGACGACGACGAGCTGCTCCGGTGGGCGTCGGCGTCGCCCGCGCCCGGAGCCATGGCTTGACGTACCAGTCGTCGATCACGTTCTTCGTGGTGATGATGTTCGAGATCGCCCCCAACTTCGACGATCACCCGCTCATTCGCCTTGTCCTCACGGACGAAGAGACGTCCCCGGAGGTTCGCGCCGGCGCGCTGGCCGACATCGTCCCCGGCTGGGTGTTCCGGCAAGCGTCGCTCAGCCGCGATGAGTCGGTGTGGGGCACACCGCCGGAGGAGTCCTCGCGATGACCCCTTTCGATTCCATGAGCCTCGACGACGAGGACGACGGGTACACCGGAGAAGAGCAAGGCGACGACCCCGGTGGAGGTCGAGATGATGCACACCGGAGGGCACGTCTTCATCGCCACGAACCGGAACGCCACCGCGGAGAGCATCGCCGCGATCTTGAACGAGGAAGAGGCGAAGAAGAAGGCCTTCACCGGGGACACGTTCGGGGGCAAGACCACCACCGGGGGCAAGATCACGCGGCGCCACGGGAGCAAGCTCGGCGCGAGGATGTACGGCTCGGCCAGTGAGCAGGAAGAGTGGGTGGCGGCCGCGGCCGCGCAGAACCAGCCAAGCCGGCAACAGGCAATCAATATCGCTCGGCGAATGAAGGACGGGGACGTCGAGCAGCTCTCCTTGCGAGAGCTGCGCGAGAATCCTGAGCTCGCACGGGAGAAGATGGCCGCTTCCCCGGGCAAGGTCTATGTGCTCATCGACGGCGAGGACAACCGCCACGCCGAAGAGAAGCTCATGGATGCGCTCGAGCAGTCCGGTCACAAGGAGCAGGCCGTCGTCGCCGGCAAGATGCGGCCCTGTGTCACCTGCAGCGGCCGGATGGCCCACACTCAGGCCAAAGGGCACGACGTGGTCTCCAACCCGCGGCCTGGCAACATCTGGCTCGGCCAGATGGCAAAGCAGCCGGACGGCGTGCAGAGCTCGACAGGGCAGGTCATCGAGACGAAGACCAGCCATGCCTCGAAAACAGTGGGTAAGAGCTACGGCTCCGAGTCCGATACGGAATAGGAGCCTGGAGGGTGCCGGCGAAGCAGGGAGCTTTCGTTTCCTGCTTCGGGTTGTTCGGCGGTCTTACTGCGCTATCGGGCAGCTCACGCCGTCGACGCTCGCGGAGTTGTTGTCTTCCAGGCACTCGCTGATCGAGCTCGTCCCCGCCATCACGCCGTCGACAGCCACGGAGAAGGAGAGCTTGGCGGGGCCGCCCGCCGGTACCGTGTAGTCTGCGCCGACGGCCTCGTACTGGCCGGGCAGCAGGGCGGTCTTGGTGAAGGATTCGGCGAACGACGCGCCCGCGCCGCTCGTCCCGACGTAGAAGCTCACCTTCACGCCCGGGGCGACGCCCAGGCTCCCATGGTTCTGCACGAGCGCCTCGAGGTGGATCTGGCTCGGGCAGCCGCCGAGGTCGGCGGAGAGGCTGACCTGGAGATCAGGAGCGTTGTAGACGCCCGCGCCCTGGCTCGATTGGCGGTAGTTGTTGAGGCCCTGCGGGCCCACCCAGCTCGCCGGCTCCGGGCTCGGCACCGAGCCGTCGGCGCTGATGTTGGTGAGGTGATAGGCGTGCTGATTCCACACCCGCCGGGTGCGGACCCAGCGGTCGGCGGCGTCGCCGTAGACAAAGACTCCGTGCCGCGGAGCGTCCGTCCCGGTGTAGAGAGGACAAGCGGCCCCCGTCGGGTTGTTCTTGTCGTTGGAGACGACGACGATCTCGGTGTTGTTGTCCCCGTCGACGTCGGCGATGACGGGATACTCGTGGATCGTCCCCGACGAGCTGGGCGTCTCGAAGAGCGCCGTGCCGTCTTTGCCGTTGTAGATGCGGAAGTAGCACTCGTCGCCGTAGACCACCTCGGCGGAGCCGTCGCCCTGGAAGTCGAAGACGCTGGAGCCGGTGCGGTTGGAGCTGTTGTCCTGCGTCGTCTTCATCCACAGGAGGGAGATCGTGGCCGGCGTGCCGGGGGTGTACTTGAACACCATGTAGCCTTTGCCGCCGGCTGTGGCGAAGTCCGGCTTCCCGTCACCATTGAAGTCGGCGATCGTCGGCGGGCCGCCGGCGCCGCCGACGCCCGCGGGGAACGGGAGCGTGGCCAGCACTTGACCCTTGGCGTTCTGCACGCGCACGGTGCCGTTGGAGACCACGACGATCTCGGGCTTGCCGTCGCCGTCGAGGTCGGCGATGGCCGGGTAGCCATCGGTCTGGCCATTGTCCCAGAGGGTGTGCGAGCCCTTCTGATCATAGGCTGCGTTCCCGGTGACGACCTCCTGCTTCCCGTCCCCGTCGAGGTCGGCGATGATGCTCACCGCGCCATAGGCGGTGTCGTGGCTCCCGGCGAAGGCGCCATGATCGGCGATGACCTTTCCCTTGGCGTCGAAGACCAGGCCGCCGGCCACGATCTCCGGCTTGCCGTCGCCGTCGAGATCGGCAATCGCCACGGTGACCGAGTTGAAGTTGGTCTTGAGCGGGGTTACGCCGTCGGCCTGGGTCGACGTCCACAGGTAAGCCCCGTTGTTCTTGAAGGCGATGAGGCCGCCGCCGGACTTCGGGGCGACGATCTCCACGAGGCCGTCCCCGTCGAGGTCGGCCGCGGCCGGCGTCCCCCGCGGGTTGACGTTGTAGAGCGGGTTGTAGACGTCGGCCGACGCGGGCCATTTCTCGGCGCCGCCCTTGCCGTTGAGGGCGCGCAGGAAGGCGGGCCCGGTGCTCACGAAGTCGTCCGAGGTGACGATCAGCACCTCGGGGACGCCGTCCTTGTCGAGGTCGATCACCACAGGCATGTTGATGACCTGGGTGGACTCCGGGTGGATGACGCTCGTGGTCCAGGACCACTCGATCGTGGGCGTCAGAGCGGCCAGCGGCGGCTTGAACTCGCAGATCGGCGCGCCCGGCGCCTGGGGGACGCATTTACCGAGGGTCGGCTCGCAGAACTCGTTCGCGTCGCAGTCGGCGAAGTCGAGGCAATTGCCTTTGGCGGCGACGCAGACCTCGCCCAGGCAGAGATTGCCCTGGGGGCAACAGACAGCGTTGCCGACGCCGCAGCGCACGTCGGAGGCGCACCCCGGGGCGCACGCGCCCGATACGCACTCGTCGCCCGCGGCGCAGCACTGGCCGTCGCCGCAGATGAGGCCGGAGACGCAGCCCGGAGCGATCCCGCCGCCGGAGCCGCCGGTGTCGCTGCCCGTGCTGAGGCTGCCTGTCCCCGTGGAGCTGGCCTTCCCGCCGGCGCCGCCGCTCCCGGTCGACTCGCCGGAGGTGGTGCCGGTGGTCGAGACAGGGTCGGACGAGCAACCCAGGACCAACGACAGCGAGGTGAGGACAAGGAAAGGTGAGCGACGCGGGTGAAGTAAAGCCATTGGAGAGCGAGACTATCGAAGCTCGCCCGGGCCGTCACGCGGGAAAAAGGCCTCTCAGCGCTTCTTGGTTTTGTTCGGAGCTTTCAGAAACGCCGCGAGGCTCGCCGCGTGGAGCTCGCGCTGGGCCGAGCACAGGGTGATCGTCTCCAGCGCCTGAGCGAGGTTTCGCGGCGCGCCGGTGACCTTCTCGACGCGGCCCTTGAAGAAGGACTCGACGTCGGCGCGATCGCGCTCGGAGCAGAAGTCTTCGCCGAGGCGCGGGGTCTCGGCGGCGAGCTCGCCGGGGAGGCGGGCGAGGATCGCGTCGTAATGCTCTTTCACGAAGGGAAACGCCACGTCCAGCATCCGCTCGTCCTGGAAGAGCAGCGGCAAGGCGTCGCGGGGATCGAGCTCGGGCGCGAGGAAGAGGGCGAGGCTCTCGCGCACCACAGCGGGGTCGCGGAAGCTCGACATCGCGGCGATCAGGTGGTGCTTGCGGCGGGGGTTCTGGGTCTTGCGGAACTCGGCGAGGAGGCGGTCGTAGAGCGCCCGATCCCCGCGTTGCGCGGCGATCGTCAGCGTCACGCCGATCAGGTCTTCGTCGAGGGCGGTGGGATCGTCGAGCCAGGCGCGAGCCAGCTTGTCGGCCTCGGCGCCGAGCGCCGCGTCGGCGCCGCGGAGGGCCGCGGCGCCGAGGAAGACCGGGCGAATCAGCCGGGTGTCGTCGCTCTCGCCGGCCTTGTTGTGGAACCCGAGGTCGAGGGCGCGCTTGCCCAGGGCCTTGTCGACGAAGCGGGCGAAGTCCGGCCGGATCGAAGCGGCGATGATCCGATCGGGGAGCCCGCCGAGCAGCTCGGCCGCCGCGCGCTGGATGTGGAGGCTCGGATCGTTCACGAGCGAGGCGAGGTGGGTGAGCGCGTCGCCCGCCGGGAGCCGCCCGCTGCGCAGGAGAGCGCTCATGTCGCGGATCACCGAGAGGCGCTCGGCGAGCGAGAGCTTGTCTCCGGCGAGGAAGAGCGCGTCGAGATCCTTCGGCCCATAGGCCACGTGGTAGTAGCCGCCGCCGCCCTGGTTCGGGAGAACCCAGTCGGGGCAGGCGGTGCCGGCCAAAGGCAGCTCGGCCGAAGCGCTGGTGAGGAGGGTGCAGGCGCGATCCTCCTTCTTTCCCGCGACGTAACGGACGCAGATCGGGATTTGCCAGGTCCCGGGCGCGGCGCCCTTCGAGCCCGCGGGGAGATAACGCTCCTGCGAGAGCACGACCTTCGGAGCGGCCTTGGGCTCGCAAACCAGCTTGGCCGTGACGAGGGGGACGCCCGGCTGATCGAGGAAGGTGGAGAACGCGACGGCCACGTCGCGCCGGCCTCGGCGCTGATGGCGGCGAAGAAATCGCTCGATCCAGCGCTGCCGTGAGCGTGCTTGGTGAGGTAGCTCTGCACGCCTTTCTGGAACTTGTCGGGCCCGACCCAGGTCTCGAACATCCCGATCACCGCAGCGCCCTTGTTGTAGGTGATGCTGTCGAAGGCGTTCTGGATGTCGTCCTTGGTCAGGATCTCCTGGCGGATCTTGCGGGCGCTGATCAGGCTGTCGTTGCGCATCGCGTACGCGGTGCTGCGGGCGGTGTTCGTCTCCCAGCTCCACTCGGGCTTCCAGGGGGCGATGGTCTTTTGCTCCATCCACGACGCGAAGGCCTCGTTGAGCCAGATGTCGTTCCAGAAGGACATCGTGACGAGGTCCCCGAACCACTGGTGGGCCATCTCGTGAGCGATGGTCTCGGAGTAGCCGCGCTGGAAGCGCAGCGTCTCTTCCGCGCGGCCGGCGAGGACGCCTCTCTCGAAGAAGGTGATGAGTCCGACGTTCTCCATCGCTCCGAACGAGACGAGACGAGGGACGGCGACGACGTCGAGCTTCTCGTACGGGTAGGCCATGCCGAAGAAGCGCTCGAGCCGCTCGAGGAGGATCGGAGTCGTCTTGACGGCGTAGGCGGCCTCGGCCGATTTCCCGTGGGGGACGACGATCCGTAGCGGCGTCCCGCCCCGGCCGGCCCGCCCAGCGTCGACGAGATCGAACGGGCCGACGGCGAAGGCGACGAGGTACGTCGGGAGCGGCTTGGTCTCGGCGAAGCGAACGGTCTTCAACCCGCCCTCGGCAGGCATCTCCGAGAGCGAAGGCGTGTTGGAGAGGGCGACGTCGCTCTGCTTGACCTTGAGCGTGAGCTGCCACGGCACCTTGAACGTGGGCTCGTCGAAGCAGGGGAAGGCGCGGCGAGCGTCGATGTTCTCGAACTGGCTGAAGATGTAGGAGGCGCCGTCTTCTTTCTCGGCGAAGACGCCGCGGTCGTCGCGCTCGCTCACGTCGGCGCTGTAGGTGACGTGGAGGCGGGCCTTGCCCTCCGGGGCCATATCGAAGGCGAAGCCGAGGTGGTCGGCCCCGCCGGGGACGAGGCGGGCCGGGCGCGAGACGCCCGCGACCTCGAGGTGGGCCTCCGAGACGCGGAGGCCCACGGCGTTGAGCCAGATGATCGAGGTGGGCTCGGTGAGGGCGACGTCGATATCGATGCTGCCCTCGATTCCGAGGGTGTCCGAGAGGATGGTCAGCGTCGGCGCATACCGCGTGGGCTTGACGGTCGTGGGCAGGCGGATCCCCGGCGGGGGCGCGCTCGGCGAAGGCGCCGCGATCGCCGCGGGCAGTGGGGCGGGCGGCGCGGCCGCGGGGGCGACCGCCTCGCTGCACGAGGCGAGGGCGAGCAGGGCGACGAGAGAGCTGCGCTTGATCATGGGGCCTGAAACCTCCGCCGCCGCGTCACGGCAGGCCACCCGCTCTATACTGGGCGGATCATGCCGTCGAGCGCAGGAGCGAACATTCCGCGAAGATTTCCAGCGGCTCTACTGGGCGCGCTGAGCTTGATGCTGGCGCTGCCAGGACTCGGCGACACAGCGTTCGGCGATGACACGGGCGCGCTCGCGGCGATCGCGCGCAGACCCGAGGCGGCGCGGCTGCTCGCCGAGGCGACGCGCGCGCCTGTCGCCCTGGAGGGCGCCGGCTTCTCCCTCGTCGCGCGCGCCTGGGCCGCGAATCCAGCGCGCTCTCACGCGATCAGGCGCGGCATGACTGTCCACCTCCCTCGCGACGCCGGGGGTCAGATCGAGCTCGGCGTCGCCGGGGAAGCGCGGCGCGTCGGGGTGCGGCGCGCCTTCGCGAGCGCCGCGACGGGGCGCCTCACGGCGGGCGCCCTGGTGTACCCCGCCGCGGCGCCGGGCATCGACGCGGTCTGGTTCGCGCGGGGCGACGAGGCCGAGGAGCTCCTCGTCGTGCGCGCGGGCGCGGCGGCGATCGCCTACGATCTCGAGCTGCCCGAGGGCTCGACCCTGATCGCTCCGCCCGGCTTCCCCGGCCTCGTCGAGGTGCGCGACGCCCGCGGATCAGCGTGGCTGCGCATGACGGCGGACGCCGCGTGGGACGCGGGCGGGCGCCCGGTACCGATCGCGGTGCGCGTCCACGGATCGCGGGTGTGGATCGACGTGCCCGCGGAGGCCGAGCGGCCCGTGATCGTCGATCCGACGTGGTTCGGCGCCGGGCGGATGGCTGTCGGGCGCGCGGGGCACACCGCGACGGTGCTCGGATCGGGCCAGGTGCTGATCACGGGGGGGCGCGCCGACGACGTCGAGAAGGGCGCCACGGCGGAGCTCTTCGATCCGGCGACGGGGCGCTTCACCGCGAGCGCGATGCCGATGAAGGCGGCGCGCTCGCAGCACAGCGCGACGCTGCTGCGCGACGGCAAGGTGCTGCTCGTCGGGGGCCTCCGCCCCCTGGACGCGACGGCGAGAGCGACGGCGGAGCTCTTCGATCCGGCCAGCGCGTCGTTTCTATCGACGAGCTCCTGGGTCGATGCCCGCGCGCGCACGCAGCACAGCGCGACGCTGCTCCAGGACGGGCGGGTGCTGCTGGTCGGCGGCGATCTGACCGCATCGGCCACCACGAGCGCCGACATTTACGACGGCGCCGCGGGCGGGTTCAGCGCGCTCATCACGGACACCGCGCGGCGACGGCGCCGTCACACGGCGACGCTGCTCGGCGACGGGCGGGTGCTCTTCATCGGGGGCGTCGGCGTCTCGTCCCACACATCGATCGAGCGCTTCGATCCCACGCCGCCGGGCTTCGTCGTCGCGAAGACAAAGCTCACCAAGTCGCGCGCCGAGCACACCGCCACGCGGCTTGGAGACGGGCTGGTGCTGATCGCCGGCGGCGACACCGGAGGCGGCCACTCGACCGCGGAGCTCTTCGATCCCGAAAGCGACGGCGCGACGATAACGGTGAGCATGCAAGGGCTGCGCGCCGCCCATACCGCGACGCTGTTGCCTTCGGGGCAGGTCCTGTTCGTGGGCGGCGCCGGCAGCGCCGGCACTACGGCGGAGATCTTCGATCCGAGGCAGAGGATGTTCACCGCGGTCGAGGGGCCGTCCCACCCGCGCTTCGGCGGCCATACGGCGACGCTGCTGCCGTCGGGCGACGTGCTGATCGTGGGCGGCTACGCCTCCAAGGAGCTCCTGCTCACGGCCGCCGACGTCGAGATCTATCCGCCTCACACGAGCGAGTATCCGATGACGGGGACGCCGATGAAGACGGAGCGCGTGCGTCACACCGCGACGCGGCTCCAGAGCGGCCAGGTGCTCTTCGTCGGCGGCGTCAAGGAGGACGCCGAATGGACCGCGGCCGAGCTCTACGATCCGAGCACGGACAGCTTCGGCACGATCGACGAGAGCACCTTCTTGAATCGCGCCGACCACACCGCGACGCGCCTCCCCGCAGGCCCGGTGCTCCTCGTCGGCGGCGTCCGCAGCGTCGGCGCTCAGGAAATGGTGCTGGGCACGGCCGACATTTACGATCCCAGCGCGGGCTTTCGCGCCACCTCGTCCGGGATGACGACCCCGCGACGCGGTCACGCGGCGACGCCGCTCCCTTCGGGCGAGGTGCTGATCACCGGCGGCATTGCTCAGGACGGCAACACCACGCCGCTCTGCGAGATCTACAATTTCGAGAAGGACCAGTTCCGCTCCACGACGAACAGGATGACGGCCGCGCGCGCGCTCCATACGGCGACGCTGCTGCCCTCCGGCGAGGTGCTGATCGTCGGTGGATTTTCAAGCCTCGAGGCGGGCACCAAGGCGCCCGACGCGCTCGGGAGCGCCGAGATCTACAACCCCTTCACCGACACATTTCGCCCGACCGGCGCGCTGGTCGGTCCGCTCCCGCCGGTCGGGACGTCGACGTCAACGCTGCTCCCGTCCGGCGAGGTGCTGATCCTCGGCGTCGGCTGGCCCGAGATCTACGATCCAGCCGCGGGCTCGTTCCGCGTCAATGTCAACGCTCAGGCCACCGTGCCCGCGCTCTTCGGTCACACGGCGACGTTGCTCCCCTCCGGCCGCGTGCTGATCGTCGGCGGCTTCCTGGGCGTCACCACGGTGCCCTTGCTTTCGCCGCTGATCTACGCGCCGGTCAGCGGTGAGCTGATCACGGCGCCGGACGAGCAGGCGACGATTCGATCCTTCGCGAGCGCGACGCTGCTCGCGTCGGGCGAGGTGCTGGTCGCCGGGGGCGACAAGTCGCAGGGCGTGAGCCTCTCGACCGCGCGGCGCTGGAGAGAGACGCCGTCCACCCTCTTTCGGCCGCAGATCACCCGCGTCCAGGCCAGCGTGCTCAGCGGGACGACGACGACGATCACCGGCACCTTCAGCGCGCTCGGCGCCGACTTCGGGGGAGGCACGAGCAGCTCGGCGGCGTCGAATCAACCGATCGCGGTGTGGATGCCGGAGGGCGGCGGCGCGGTCGTGGGCGGCGTCGCCGCGTGGTCGCCGACGACGGCGGTGTGGACCGCGCCGTACGGCAGCCTCGTCGGGCGCGGGCTGCTCTTCGTCCGGGTCGGCGGCGCCCTGAGCCCGGGGATCGATGTGCGCGTCATGCCCGGCCCGGCGTGCAGCTCGAACCTCGACTGCGGCACCGGCCAGGCTTGCTCAGCCGAGGGCAGCTGCGTCGATCCCCTCAACTCGGGCGCCCCCGCGAGCGGCTGCGGCATCACGCGCGCGCCTTCCTCGGGATCGAACAGCGCGATCGCGCTGCTCTTCGGGATCGCCTTCGTGCTCAGGCGAGGCGGGCGCGCGAGGCCCACAGCTCCAGGTCGCGCGGCACGATGTTCGCGCCGCCGCCGCGCGCGTCGAGCACCCGCGCGCCGTCGGGCGTGAAGCCGATCGCCACGAGCGGCGGGGCCGCGGGATCGCGGCGGTAGTACGTGCGCCACACCGGCCCGCTCTGCGTGGTGTGGCTGCCGGGAAACAGCGACGCGCCCGTCGTGACGGAGTGACGTCGGAGGACCGCGCGCTCGCAAACGAGCCACGGGATGCCGACCAGATCGAGGCCCATCGCCACGGGCTCGCCCTGGTAGTCGACGGCCTCGCTGGTCACACCACCGCGATCGAAGCCGAGGACGAAGCCCGCGCCCGCGCCCCACGCCTCGCGCGTGGCCGAGGTGAGCGCGACCGAGAGCGGAGGCATCTCGTTGACGCCCGCGGTGTAGACGCTGGCCTGCCCGTCGAACCCGAGGAAGAGAGCGCGACCACGCGAGCGGCGGCGCGATCCGACGACGAGGAAGCCGTAGGGCCCGCAGCATGCCGAGCGCGTGTCGCCGCCGAGCGGGAGGATCGTCGGGTGGGACCACACCGAACCATCGTTCGACGTCCACAGCTCCGGCCCGCCGCTCTCGTCGGTCTCGGCCGTCACCACGCCGAACACCGGCCCGCCCTCCACGACCGCCTGGATCATCCCGACCTCGCCGCCGGAGGCGCGCGCGGGCAGCTTCATCGCCGAGAACGCGCCCCCGCGCACGAGGACGACATGCCGCACGCCGACGAGGCCGAAGCCGCCGCCGGGGCCGCGCACGAGCCAGCGCGACGACGCCACGAGCGGCTTCCATTCGGCGGGCACGGCGACCTTGTGGGCGCGATCGCCGACCATGTAGATCAGGCGCTCGCCGAAGCGCACGAGCACCTTGCCGTCGGGCTGGAAGACAGCGCCGCCGCGCCCGGCCGCCTCGAGCGCCGTGCTCGCCGCGTCGCTCAGCGGGATCATCACGCTGGAGAGCTCGGTCACCTCAGCGATCGGCTCGGCCACCGCCGTCGCGGCGAAGGGGACGAGCTGCGTCGTCCGCACCACGGTGGCCGCGCGGTTCTCGAGCGCCGCGCGCGCCGTCCACGCTGCGGCGCACTCTTCGAGCAGCGGGAACAGCGCCGCCGCGAGCTCGCTCACGCCGACGTAGCGCGGGACGCCGCGGAACATCGACGGGTAGAGGGCGCGCGCGAGGCCGGTGTACATCTCCGAGGCGGCGATCGCCTCGTCCGGCGGGCGATGCGAGGCGCCGCGCTCGAGGACCTCGTCGATGAGCGTGGCGAGCTCGGGCGCGTTCATCAGCGCGGGGTGCAGGCGCGGCGAGGTGCGGAGGCTGCGGCGCTGCCCGTGGTGCCAGGCGGTGTCGTCGACGCCGCGACACCACTCTTCTCCGGCGATCACGAACCACGCGAGCGCGGCGAGCGCGTGGACGTCGGTCCACGGGCCGACCAGCGGGCTGCGCTCGCCGTGGACGGCGATCTGCTGCTCGGGCCCGCCGTAGGTCGGCGTCGTCCCCGCGACCGTCCCGAGGACGCCCTCGACGCGGGCGATTCCGCAGTCGGCGAGCTTGGGCGTCTCGTCGTCCACCGGGCCGGCGACGAGGACGTTGTCGGGCTTGAGATCGCGGTGGAGGATCCCTTCGGCGTGGAGCGCCAGGACGCCCGCGAAGATCCCGCGCAGGAGGCGGAGGGCGCGCACCGGATCGACGCCGTCGCGCGGCGCGCGGTGCACGCGCTGGATCAGCGTCCCGCCTTCGTTACCGCCGTCGACGAGCTCGATCGCCAGCCACGGGAGCCGCCGCACCTCGCCCCCCGCGAGCTCGACGTCGGCGTCACCGCAGCCGTAGTAGCCGACGACGAACTCCGTCGGCGGCCGCCGCTCCATCATCCGACTCAGGGCCACCGTCTCGCGGATGAAGACGCCGGAGGGATCGAGGTTCTGGCGGCGAAACTCCTGCTGCGTCGTGGGCTGGAGGAACTTGATCGCGATCCGCGCCGGAGCGAGCGGCGAGATCAACGCAGAGCGCTGCTCGGGATCGAGCTCGGCGAGGAACACCGTCGACATGCCGCCGGCGCCGATGCAGCGGATCAAGCGGGCGCCCGTGGGCTGGGCAGAGGCGGCGTCAATCAGCGCGGGCGAGCCCTGCGCGAGGTCGCGCAGCTCGTCATCGGTGCTGCGAAGGGTCGGGCGCATGAAAGAGTCCGCAGGGTAGCGCCTGGCCTGGTCGCCTTGGCGAAAAACTGGAGTCCTCTTTGTCGAACGGCCCCGCGGGCGGCGCTCTACGATGGAACGATGAACCTCTTCCACGACGGCTCGGCACCGAAGGACTTGCCGATTCAACGCACCAGGAATCGGCGCCGCGCGGGCGTGTTCGCGGCGGCCGTGGCGGCCCTGTCGCTGGGGAGCGCTGACGCCCTCGCGGAGCAGTTCGTGGTGCTCGACTCGACCTGGGAGCACACCCCCGACCTGGCCGACTCCCACTATCGGGTGACGCCGCTGCCGGGGACCCCGGGCGACTGGCGCAAGCCGACCGACTACGCCTCTGGCACCGCCCACATGCACCTGGAGGTGAGCACCAAGCCGAGCGCCACGCCGACGAAGTTCCAGGTCTGCTTCGAGGCCACGCCGACCTACGCGTGCACCGACCAGTCGCCGACGTACACGACCGTGGGTGTCGTCGACTGGGAGACACCCTTCGCCAATTTCTGGTCACCGCCGGGCACCGCGGTCGACTGGACCCTTGGAACGAAGAAGATCGCGCTGATCCTCAAGGACACCCAGAACGGCAAGCCCTCCGCGGACAACGTCGGCGCGGACAAGGCAGCGCTGTACACGCCGACCCAGGTGCGGATGGTGGTGACCATCGTGGCCAAGGGCAGCACCTACGTGCCTCCTCCGCCGGCGGACGCGGGCGCGCCTGTCGACACTGACGGAGGCGTCGACCTTGACGCCGGTCCGGGCGATGGAGGACTGGCTGCCTCCTCTCGCGCGAGCACGGGACCGCAGGATAGCAGCGATGCCGGCGAGGACGCGGGCGTCGGCGGGGCGCCCTCCGGCGCGGGCAAGAGCGAAAGCGGGTGTAGTGTTGCTCCGGATCTCGGGAGCACGAGGTCTGTTGCCTGGCTCGGGGTGGCGGTCATTGCGGCTGGGCTCAGCCGGCTCCGCCGGAGATGAGATTGGAGGGGCGTCGCGACACCGGCGCCGGCAGAGCTACAAAACGAAACGGCGTCCTCGCGGATGATCGCTGTTGACTTGACCAGCCCGATCGTGTTTTTACCATGAAGGGGGGCGGAGCAAGGAAAGACAGGAGCTCATGCCGAACGATAAGAAGAAAGATTCGCCGGTCTGGTCCACCGTGTTTGACATGCCTCTCCCGGAGCTAGAGCACCGAACGGGTTGAAATGGACCGAAAAGAGCCGGATTTTAACGCAGAGACGCAGAGACGCAGGGACGCAGGGACGCAAAAAAAGAAATCCGATTTTTTGCGCCTTTGCGTCTCCG
>Ga0105048_10000358_pt1 | contig 67972 bp, 65 predicted proteins | sample MAT05_FD_78382 | JGI IMG/M metagenome (GOLD analysis project Ga0105048, IMG submission 78382) | Freshwater microbial communities from Lake Fryxell liftoff mats and glacier meltwater in Antarctica - MAT-05 | ecosystem: Environmental > Aquatic > Freshwater > Ice > Liftoff microbial mat | place... | reverse complement strand
GCCCCGATTGCAGAGTCCGACGTTCAACGTCGGACAATTCTCGAACGAAGAGAGGTGGTTTCATCACCCATTATTCGCGGCGAACCACCGAATACCAAGGAACCTATTGAGACTCCACTAGGTCGGCGTAGCCAAACGGAAGTTCGGCGTCGGGAACACTTTCCCGGCAATTACTGGAGGGTGCGATGCCTCACATTGTCCGCTGCGTCGTGGTCGTGCTCCTCGTCGCCGGGGTTGGCGGTTGCGGTGAGGGGGGAACGGAGTCGGTCACGAAGTTCGACGGGGTGACGGTCACGGTCCGCTTCCCACGGGGCAAGGCGATGGAGGGGGATGCCCGGTACGCGGACGGTGTGCGTACATGGAAGGCGGGCGACCTTGAATACGTGGTCGATCACATGAAGTTGTCGGTGAGCGGCAAGAGGTACGGTACGCTCAAAGCCGGGGACGAAGTTCTGATCGAGGGTGGGAAGGTCAAGGTCAACGGGGCGGAACGGCAGCCGGAGTAGCAAAGATCCGCCGAGCCGGGCGAGACAGCGAACGGACGCCGCACTCGTGGCGACGGACTTGGTTCCGACGCCCGCGTCGTCGCACTGGAACCTGTGATACGTTGCCGACTACGACGCCCTCCCGACATTCGGGTCCTACGGGGTGCCGATCAACCGCGAGAACTACGCGGCTCTCGTCACCGATGTGAACACCGATGTGAACCGGGCGAAGCCGTTCTTCGACCCGTTCGACCAGCTGTTCTCGCACGGCGAGGTGCCGACTAATCTTCACGGGCTACGGGACGATGTGTTCGGGCGGGTCGATGCAGTGCTGGCTGATTTGAGGGACCGGATGCCGGAGCGGCACCGCGAGTTCCTCGCCGGGCTGCCGTGGTGCGTCGAGCACACGCAGTACCTCGTGGTTCATGCCGGCCTGACGGAACAGCCATACGGAGAGCAACTGCCGGTGCTGCGGAGTCGCGACTTCACCCATAGTCGGCCACCGTGGCTGCACGAACGGAAGCTGAGCTTCGCCCCGCCGCCGGCCGACTGCCCGGTCGTGGTAGTGTCGGGCCACACGGTCGTCCCGAAGGTCGAGTTCCGCCACGACAACCGCCGCATCCTGGTAGACACGTTCGGCGGGTACGGATCGGTGCTGTCGGCGGTCCTGCTGCCCGAGATGACGGTGGTGACGAGCGATGGGTGATGAATGAAACACGAGGGGCAACAGATGCGTGTGGGGCTCGACCTCGACGGGCTGCTCGACGAGCGGCCGGACTTCTTTTCGTTCCTGACCGCGGCCCTGCGGGCCGGCGGCCACTTCGTCGCGGTGCTGACGTACCGGGATCCGGCGTCGCGGGCGAGGACCGAGGACCAGCTGAACAGCTGGGGAATCCTGTTCGACGAGCTCCACTTCGCCCGGTCGCTATCCGACAAGGGGCGGCTGTGTCGCGAACTCCAGATCGACCTCTACTTCGATGATCAAGACGAGTGCGTGGTGGGGGTCGATGAGCGGACCACCGTCTTCAAGATTCGCAACGGGGGCAACTTCGACTTCAGCGAGAAGAAGTGGCTCAGCACCGAGAAGATGACGCGGTTACTGTGAGGTAGCCCGCACTCACTCGCGACCGGGCACCCGGGGTTGTTTCATGTCCGACTCGACGGGCAAGTACACGGCAGCGTACCTGCTTAAAGAGGGGGCCAACCTCGTCCTCGATAAGCCGGCCTTCCTCACCTCCGTCGGACGGGTAGCCAAGACGTATGTCGAGCTATTCAAGGCCGCGAGGGGAGCGAAAAACCCGCCGCTCTGCCCCAAGTTGGGCGAGTAACCCGTCATCCGCCACGCCCTGCGTGCCAACCCGGGCAAGACTCCGATCACCGGTCAGCGTCTTCCGACCCGGCATGGTAGCCGGCGAAGTAGACCTCTCTGTGAGGAGCCATGATCCGGTAGGCGTATGCGACCGACTGTCCCTGGCCGCGTCCTCCCGGCCCCACCACTCGACTATCCCCGCGGTCTGCGAGAAGGTGAGGAACAACAGCCGCCAGAACACCCACACCCGCTGCCGCCGCAGCCCGAAGAAGTCCCGCTCCTCCAGACACCACCCGGTCGTCCCGCGGGCGAACTGCCGCAGCCGCCGCTTCGACAGCCCAACGTACCTGTTGATGTACGCCGTCACAGTGGGCTTCTCGCTGGACAGCAGCGGTTCCTGGACCAGCGGCTCGTCCGGCCCAGCGAACTACGCGAAGAACCTCCGCTCCGAGAGAAGTTGGTGGATCAGGATGGTGCGGATTGTGTTCACCTTCTGGTCCCGCTTGAAGTCGAGCAGTGGTTCGGGAACTGCACGCCACGAGAGCCTGTTATGAACCTGGGCGTGCTGAAAATGCTTTGTTTTCAGCGGATCGGTGCATGAGGCCCAGGCGGAATCTCCGCGTTGACGAGGAAACAGCCATGTGGAGCCGCAAAAACGCAGGGGAATCACGGGTAACAGAGACCCAGGTTCATAACAGGCTCTAGGGGGAGAGTTTGGGGGCTCGGCAGCCTTGATACCGCCCGCCAAAGGCGGAAGTAGTTACGCTACTTGTCCTTCTTCGCCAGCTGTTTCGGCCCCTCGCCGGCGTCGGTGATAGTCTTGACGTTCTCGGCGTGGCCATCCGGGTAACGCACCTGCACGGACTCGTACTGTCCCTTTCTGTACGGAGCCTGGACGTAACAGGCCGGGATGGGCATCAGGACGGCGGCCCACATCCCGGGCAGCGTGGACAGGGTGAGTTCCAGCAGCAGGATCTTCGGGTTAAAGCCCTGCGGCGATGCCGGCTTGAGCACGGCCACCAGCCCCGGCCCGCCCGAGTCGTAGATGCCCTCGACGGTGAGCCTGGTCTCCATTCCCTCGGTCGTCGCCCACGCCCGCCACATGTCCTTCCGGCCCTTGTCTGCGGGCTTCTTGTCTTCTGCGGCCGCGGCCGAACCGACCACGGCGACCATTCCGGCCGCGGCGGCCGTCTTGATCGCATTCCGCCGAGTCATGTCGTTCATCATCGACCTCCTGCTCGGCAACCGTTGTTCGTTCGCGGTCGAGGGCCGAGTACCTCTCCGCGGCAGAAAATGGGATTCAGATGTGACGCTGGATCCTAGCAAGGCGGGCATGGAACCGCCCGGCTCCGGCCCTTAACACAGCCCGGCCTGCGACTTTCCCCGACGAGGCGGGCCGCCGGCCTCGCACCCGCACTGCTCGACGTGGTACTCTCGGCCGGCCCTCCCGGACGCCGCTCAGTCGTAGGCGAACGTCGGCACGGCCTTGAACTTCTTGTCCCCGGTCATCGGGCACACCTTCATCTCCTCGACCGACGGGATCACCGGCAGCGGGCCCTCGACGCCGGGGAACTTGTACAGCTTGACCGTCTCCCCGCTTCTGTGATCCCAGATGGTGGCCGCCGGCTTCGGCTCGGCCTGCCCCCGCGGCCACTGCATGTAGACGAACTTCTTCGACGCGGGGTCGAACGCGGTCCACTGCTCGAACGCCCTCCCGCCCCCGAACTTGACGTCGTAGGTGACCTCCTCGTCCCCTTGCTTGGCCGTAATCTTGTAGCCGGTCCCGGCGTAGGAAGTCGAGGCGGCCAGGGTCAGGAGGGCGGCCGTCAGTATTCGAATGAGCATGGATGGTCCTCAACGGGTGCCGGGCGACGTGCGGTGTTATCTTACGCTGACAGGCCGAGGGACATGAAGGATTCACCTCGTCTCTGCCCGCAGCCATCACTTCCGCCTTGGACGGGCGGTATCTAGCTTGCGGTCTTGTTGACTTCGCTGGCGTAGGTGTCGAGGGCGTGTTGAAAGGCCGGCTCGATGGCCCGCGGCACTTCGGCGTCTGCGATTGCCGTGAACTCGTAGTGCATCGCGGTGGGCCTCGCTCTCGTGGTGCTGCGGCCGGGCGTACCCGGTGCCAACCGGCTTGTCGGGGCGTCCTACTCATCTCCGGCTGAATAAGGTAAGCTATTCCCTTCCGGGGCTTCGGCTCCGTCGCCCCATTACGCCGTTGGCCGGTCGCACGGGCGAGCGTCAGCCGACAGCAGGATCGTGCATCGAGGTAGGAGCCAATGGGTGACACCCCTGCGTCTACCACGAGTGACCCGCCCCCATCGCAGGCAAACGTCCTGCTGGTGGACGACCAACCGGGCAACCTCCTGGCCCTGGAAGCCGTGCTGGAAGACCCGGATCGCATCATCGTCCGGGCGTCGTCCGGCGAGGAGGCCCTGCGGCGACTGCTCGAACGGGACTTCGCGGTGGTGCTGCTGGACGTACGGATGCCCGGCCTCGACGGGTTCGAGACGGCCCGGCTGATCCGCGGCCGGGAGCGGTCGCGGGCCACCCCCATCATCTTCCTCACCGCCCACGACGACGACTCCCTGTCGGCCGAGCGGGCCTACGCCCTGGGGGCGGTGGACTACCTCGTCAAGCCCCTGGTGCCGGTCATCCTGCGGGCCAAGGTCGCGGGCTTCATCGACCTGTTCCTCAAGACGGAGCAGGTCAAGCGGCAGGCGGACCAGTTGCTCCGCATGGAACGCGGCGAGTTCCAGAGGTCGCTGGCCGAGGAGAACGCCCGGCTGCGGGACAGCGAGCGGCGGTTCCGCACGCTCGCCACCCACGTCCCGGTGGGCATCTTCCAGACCGACCCGCTCGGGGACTGCACGTTCGTCAACGACCGCTGGTGCCGGCTCGCCGGGCTGGACCCGCACGAGGCGGCGGGCGACGGGTGGCTGCGGGCCCTGCACCCGGACGACCGCGACCGGGTACAGGGCGAGTGGTACGCGGCCGCCGCGGCGGGGCGGGAGTTCGACGCCGAGTACCGCTTCCGCACGCCCGAGGGCCGGACGGCCTGGGTCCACGGCCGGGCCGTCGCACTGCGGGGCGACGCCGGGGAGGTGACCGGCCACCTGGGGACGGTGAGCGACATCACCGAGCAGAAGGCGGCCCGCGACGCCCTGCGGGGGAGCGAGGAGCGGCTGCGGACCCTGAGCGACAACCTGCCCGACGGGGCCGTGTACCAGACGGTCGCCACCCCGGACGGCGGGCGGCGGTTCGCGTTCATCAGTGCCGGGGTCGAGCGGCTGTTCGGCGTCACGCCCGCCGAGGCGGTGGCGGACGCGGCCTCGCTGTACGGGCTGGTCCACGCGGACGACCGCGACCGGCTGGCGGCGGCCGAGGCGGTCGCCCTCCGCGACCAGGCCCCGTTCGACTGCGAGTTCCGGTCCCGCACCCGCGGCGGCGGGGTGCGGTGGGTCCACTGCCGGTCGGCCCCCCGCCGGCTCCCGACCGGGGAGGCGGTGTGGGAGGGGATCGTGATGGACGTGACCGCCCGCCGCCGGGCCGAGGCCGAGTCGCGGGCCGGTGCCGAGCGGCTCGACCTCGTGGTCAACTCGGTGGACCTCGGGCTGTGGTACTGCGACCTGCCGTTCGACAAGCTCGTCTGGAACGCGAAGGTGAAGGAGCACTTCGGCCTGCCGGCCGACGCGGACGTGACCATCGACACGTTCTACGAGCGGCTGCACCCGGACGACCGCGGGCGGACGCGGGCGGCCATCGACGCCTCGATCCGCGACCGCACCGGGTACGACATCGAGTACCGGACGGTGGGGCTGGACGGGCGGGTGCGGTGGGTGCGGGCCATCGGGCAGACGTTCTACGGGCCGACCGGGAGCCCGGTGCGGTTCGACGGGATCACGGTGGACGTGACCGAGCGGGTGCGGCAGGAGCAGGCCCTGCGGGAGGCCGACCGGCGGAAGGACCAGTGGGTGATGATGCTCGCCCACGAGCTCCGCAACCCGCTGGCCCCGATCCGCACCGGCCTGGAACTGCTGCACGCGGCCGACGCCGGGCGGCCGGCGGTGGAGAAGGCCCGGCGGATGATGGACCGACAGGTCGGGCACCTGACGCGGATCATCGAGGACCTGCTGGACGTGTCCCGGCTGATCCGCGGCCGGGTCGAGCTCCGGCCCGAGCGGCTCGACCTGGGGCGGCTGGCCCGGACGGCCGTCGAGGACCAGGAGGCGGCGTTCGACCGGGCGGGGCTGACCGTCGCCACCGACCTGCCGGAACTGCCGGTGTGGGTGAACGGCGACCCGACGCGGCTCACCCAGGTACTCGACAACCTGCTCCAGAACGCGGTCAAGTTCACCGATCGCGGCGGCACGGTGACGGTGCGGGTGGAGGCTGACGCCGGCGGCGAGCGGGCGGTCCTGGCCGTCCAGGACACCGGGGTCGGGATCGAGGCGGACATGCTCCCCCGGCTGTTCGAGACGTTCGCCCAGGCGGACACGAGCCTCGACCGGAGCAAGGGCGGGCTGGGCCTGGGGCTGTCGGTCGTGAAGGGGCTGGTCGAACTGCACAACGGCACCGCCGAGGCCCGGAGCGACGGGCCGGGGCGGGGGAGCGAGTTCGTCGTCCGCCTCCCCCTGGTCCCCGAACCGGCAGCCGTCTCCGACATGCCCACCGCCCCGGAGCGTGCCGCCAGGCGGTTGCGGGTGCTGGTGGTCGAGGACAACCGGGACGCCGCCGACAGCCTGGTGATGCTGCTGGAGGTCTTCGGGTACGAGGTGGCCGTGGCCTACACCGGCCCGTCCGGGGTCGCGGCGGCGACAGCGTGGGGGCCGGACGCGGTGGTGTGCGACATCGGACTGCCGGGCCTGGACGGGTACGGGGTGGCGAGGGCGTTGCGGGGGAACCCGGCCACGGCGGAGGCCCGCATGATCGCGGTAACCGGGTACGGCGGGGAGGACGACCGCCTCAAGTCACGCGAGGCCGGGTTCGACGCCCACCTGACCAAGCCGGCCGACCCGGCCGAGATCCGGCGGCTGTTGGCCACTGCCGGGGGGAACTGAGGCGACGCGGTCGGACGCGGGCCGGCCCGCGTCCGCACCGCGGGACCGAAATCGCATCGACCGCGACCCGCCCGGCCTGCTATACTCGTTCCACTCCGTCCCTGCCCGATTTCCCACACCATCACCGCGTCCCACGCGGAGGGCCAGCCGCCGTGTCAACCGACGCCACCGTCATCCGGGCCGGCCGGTACGCCGAGATCGGGGCCATCGTCCGCCGGGACGCGACCGCCATCATCGACCGCTGGGCCCGGCGGGCCGCCGACGAGCAGCCGACCGCCCGCCGGGTCCACCACGCCGTCCTGCTCAACGACCTGCCGTCCTTCCTCGACGAACTCGGCTGCGGGCTGGCGGCGGCCGGCGACGGCGGCCCGCCCCCGCACTGCCGCGTCGCCTACCTGCACGCCGAGCAGCGGTGGGAGACCGGGTGGTCCCTGGCCGAGGTGGTCCGCGACTACCGCATCCTCCGGCTGGTCGTCCTGGAGTACCTGGACGAGTACCTGGACCGGCCGCTGCGGCTGGCCGAGGTGCAGGCCGTCGGGCTGGCCCTGGACGAGGCCATCGAGGCGAGCGTCCTCCGGTACGTCGGCAACCGGGAGGAACAACTCCGGCAACTGGAGGCCGGGGTGCGGATGCACGCCGACGCCCTGCGGGCGGCCGACCGGCGGAAGAACGAGTTCCTGGCCACCCTGGCCCACGAGATGCGGAACCCGCTGGCCCCGCTGCGGAACGCCCTGGAGGTCGTCCGCCTGGCCGGCGACGCCCCGGCGGCCGTCGGCCGGGTCCGCGAGATGATGGGCCGCCAGGTCGATCAGATGAACCGGCTGGTCGAGGACCTGCTCGACGTGGCCCGCATCGCCGAGGGGAAGCTGGTGCTGCGGAAGGAGGCGGTGGACCTGCGGGCGGCCCTGGACGACGCGGTCCAGATGAACGCCCCACTGGTGGCGGCCCGGCGGCACCGGCTGTCCGTCCAGTTGCCGCCCGAGCCGCTGGGCGTGGCGGGCGACCGGGCGAGGCTCGTGCAGGTGTTCGTCAACCTGCTGAACAACGCGGCCAAGTACACGCCCGACGGTGGCGAGATCGCCCTGTCGGCGGCCCGCGAGGGGGGCGAGGCGGTCGTGCGGGTGCGAGATAACGGAACCGGGATCGCGGCCGAGATGCTGCCGCACCTGTTCGACCTGTACACCCAGATCGACGTGAGCCCGGACCGCCCCCAGGGCGGGCTGGGGATCGGGCTGACCCTGGTGCGGCGGCTGGTCGAACTCCACGGCGGGTCGATCGCGGCGGCCAGCCCCGGACCGGGGCGTGGGAGCGAGTTCACCGTCCGGCTCCCGGCGGCCGCGGCCCCGACGCCGGCGGCCGCGGAGCCGGACGGCGAGGGAACCGGCACCGGGCGGCACGTCCTGATCGTCGAGGACAACCGGGACGGGCGGGAGAGCCTGGCGATGCTGCTCGAACTGGTGGGCCACCGGGTGGAGGTGGCGGAGGACGGGCCGCGGGGGGTGGAGGCCGCCCTGGCGGCCCGCCCCGAGGTGCTGCTGATCGACATCGGGCTGCCGGGGCCTGGACGGGTACGGGGTGGCGACCCGCGTGCGGGCCGCACTGGGAGCGGACGTGCTGCTCGTCGCCCTGACGGGCCACGGTCAGCCGGAGGACCGCCGACGGGCGGCCGAGGCCGGGTTCGACGCCCACCTGACCAAGCCGGTCGGGCTGGGGGAGTTGCAGGCCCTCCTGGCCCGCCGGCTCCCGGGCCGGTAGGGCCTCTTACGCCGTCTGTCGCAAACCCATCCGGCCGTCCCGGCCCGCGGAGGTGGCCAACGGGGAGCACTGGATTCGCTCCCCCGGCCAGCCCGCTCCCGCCAGCCCTCACAACTGCTCCCTCTTGACGCACAACACCCGGCCCGGTCGTTGGTTACACCGGGAGTGCGGCACGGATACTGCACCTTTCGCCCGCGGGGTGAGAGTACCGGGGGCGGCGGAATGCAACTCATCGACGTAAGCCATACGGGGCCAGCACGTTCCGAGCGGACGGGGGTTGACGACCTGCTCGCGGCGGAACACGAACTTCTCGACCGGACGCGGGCCGTTGCTCAACGGATCACGGAGCGGGTGCGGCAGACCGGCCGGCTGGTCCGGTGCGACGTGTGCGGGCGTACCGACACCTGCACGCCGGACGAACTCCTCCGCTTCACCCGGCAGGGCTGGCCGAAGTGCTGCGGGGCCGTGATGACCTTCTACACCGTTGCCGAGCGGCCCGACCCCAACGACACGAAGCTGAACACGCCCTCGCTCCCCCCGACGCCCGGATAAGGGGGAACCGCGGCCCACTTCGCACGACCGGAGCACGTCGGCGGCCGGCGGTTAGACCTCGCGTTCCTCCGCCACACCGGCAAGTGGTGGCCGCTGCTCCGTGGAGCGACACTGGACGGGTGCCTGAACGCGGTCCGCGACGATCCGTGGTTTCAGCCGTGAGAGGGGAGCGAGCGATCAGAGTGGCCGCGAGTGGTGGCCCCGCGGAGCGTTGCTGCCGCGGCTCCGACTACGCGGCCTCTTCCTTGTGGGCCTTCGGACGAATACTCGGCGGCGTGGGCGACCTGGTCAATCTGTTGCACCACGCGATCACGAGGTCGAGTTCCTGCACGGCTTCCGTCCGGTTCCCCCCGGTCACCCGCCCCACTGACTCTTCGCCCATCTTCGCCGCGAGCCGATCCGACAGTCGGTGCACCTTGGCCATCAACGGAACCGGGCTCACACCTTCTGCCCGTCGGAACAGAACACGCAGCACCCCACACCAGACGGCCAGTCGGTCGGGCATGTTCTGGGTCGGTTCGGGGAGGTGAAGATCGGGGTACTTTCCCGAGAACACCTTCCACGCCGCCTGGAACGCGTCGTGGGCTTTCTGTCGGCCGTGCAGGCCAACCGGATTGTCTTTCTGGCTCCTGTCGTCCAGGAGGGCGTCCCAGCGTGCTTGCAGGTCGAGAACGCGAACCAGTTCGGTGGCCTGCTCGGGGGAGAGCTTCTCGGCGTCGGATTCGGTCAACTGTGGCATGGCGGGCTTCACGAGGGCGAATGAGTCGGGCTGCGAGAGTGATCGAGCGGCTTCTCGGGGTGGGGTCATAACCAGGAACGGGAAGTAGGGGAAGGCGGGTTGACACATCCGATCGCGGTTTTGGGCACACGCGGAAGTAAAGGTTACAACCGTGTTGCGACCGAACAGAAGCAATTCGAGAAGAGATCGTCAGGGATTTCCAGAGGCCCGCGGTTGCCGTGGCCGATTCCGAGCCGTTCGGCACACCGAGTGCATCACGACCCCGCGACGAACACCAATCGGGCCGAGTTCCCCCGGCCCACCCCCCACACCTGATTGCACTTCCCCACACCCATCAACGAAAGCCGGTGGCTCATGCCGCCGGCTTCTTCTTTAGCCGACGAACGTGGCGGTGGTGAACACCGGCCCCGGCCGTCACCCGCCCGGCCGCCACCGCGTCGAGCAACGGCCCCTCCGTCAGTCACCCGTGCCGCTCAACCAGATCGGCCCGAAGTACACGAACAAGACGTACCCGCTGCCAGGACGAGCAGCGGCGTCGTGTCGCCGCTCTGCCACGCAGCGGCCAACAGTGAGTGGGTGTCCGACATGGTGATCAGGATACTGTGGCGGTCAGCGAGGGCGAACCCGCGTCGTTCTGCCATTCACGAAGTGCGGCGACGAACCGGGGGACCCAAGTGTCGGGGAACATTGAGAGCGACGACCCGTCTGCGGTATCGACCGCAACACCAGGGAAACCGGCCCCTCGTGTCGGCGGTACGGGGGGAGCCTATTTGTCTGGTCCATCGAGGGGGACGTAGCCCGGCTGCTGAGGTCGTCCCGTTCGCGTTGAAGCGGGGGCGAATCGACCGGCGGCGAGCAGCAGCATGTGGGTGATGGGCAGCCCCGTTGTAAGTGCTTTTCTCCTGAACGGGCTGTGGCAACAGGGCATGGCCGGGGAAACCAAACTTGGGTAAGATGGCCCGCTCAGGAAGTCCACGTTTTTCGAGCGTTGATCGACCCGCACCATCCTGCTTCTCGGTGGTCAGGACCGTCTCGTTCGGGCAGAGGAGAAATCGCAAGGGGCCAAGATGACCACTTCGCCAGCCATCAGGTCCTCCCCGACTGGTTACGTCGTTTCGCTCGCCGCCGTTACTGTTGCGGTCGTGGCCCGTCTGTTGCTTGAGCCGCTGCTGGCTGACCGTTTTCCGTTCATCACCTTGTTTCTCGCCGTGGGCTTCGCCGCCTGGTACGGTGGGAAGGGGCCGGGGTTGCTGGCGTTGGTCGCCGGTGCGGTCGCCGCCGCCTTCTTCCTTTTCCAGCCCCGCTACTCATTTGCCATCGACCAGTCCGAATATCGAGTCGGCCTCGTCCTCTACGGGGTCGTCGGGTTGGCCTCCGTTGCCGTGTTCGAGTCGCTGCGGAAAGCCCATCGGCGGGCCGAAGAACAGCGGCGACAACTGGAGCAGGAAGTAGCCGCCCGCCGGGCCGCCGAACAAGCCTTTGCCGAGCAAGCCGAGCGTTTACGGACCACGCTCGCCAGCATCGGGGATGCGGTCATCACGACCGACACGGAAGGCCGCGTCACGAACATGAACGCCGCGGCCGAGGTGTTGACCGGGTGGACCAGCGATGAGGCGGCGGGCCGACCGCTCGAGGCCGTGTTCCGCGTCGTGAACGAGACGACCCGGAAGGCGGTCGAGAACCCGGCGACGAGGGCGTTGCGGGAAGGCGTCGTCGTCGGTCTGGCGAACCACACGCTCCTCACCGCCAAAGACGGCACGGAGCGGCCCGTTGACGGCAGTGCCTCCCCGATCCGGTGCAAGGACGGCGAGGTGGTCGGCTGCGTGCTGGTGTTCCGGGACATCACCGAGCGGAAGCGGGCCGAGGACGAGTTGCGGCGGAGCGAGGCCCGCTTCCGGGCCGCGAGCGAGGCGGTGAGCAGTATCGTCTGGACGAACACCGCCGAGGGCATGATGGCGGGCGGGCAGCCCGGCTGGGGGGCCTTCACCGGCCAGGACCGGGAGGGCTATGAGGGGTACGGGTGGTCCCGTGCCGTCCACCCCGACGACGCCCAGCCGACCATCGACGCCTGGAACGCGGCGGTGGCCGGGAAGAAGACGTTCGTGTTCGAGCACCGGGTCCGCCGGACGGACGGGCAGTGGCGGCTGTGTGCCATCCGGGCCGTGCCGGTGTTCGACGGCCGGGGGGAGATCACCGAATGGGTGGGGGTGCACACGGACATCACCGACCGCAAGCAGGCCGAGGACGCCCTCCGACGCCGCGAGACGTTCACCAGCGGCGTCCTCGGCAGCATCACCGACGGGTTCTTCGCCGTGGACAAGGACTGGCGGTTCACGTTCGTCAACGACCAGATCGTGAAGCGGTTCGGGCTGGGGCGGGACGAGATCATGGGCGGGCACGTCTGGCAGACGTTCCCCGCCGCCGTGGGGACCGAGGCGTATGTGCAACTGCACCGGGCGATGGCCGAGCGGACGACGGTCGAGTACGAGGTCTTCTACGAGCCGTTGGAGCGGTGGTTCTCCGACAAGGCGTTCCCCACCGGCGACGGCGGGTTGGCGGTGTACACGCAGGACGTGACCGACCGCAAGGGGGCCGAGCAGCGGTTGCGGGCGGGCGAGGCCCGGTTCCGTGAACTGGCCGACGCCATGCCGCAGATCGTCTACGTCACGGACGCCGGCGGGAAGATCACCTTCGTCAACCGCCAGTGGCTCGACTACACCGGCCAGCCGGACGCCCAGACCGCCGACCTCGGCCCGGTGGTCCACCCCGACGACCTGGCCGACGTGCTGCGGCGGTGGGAACTCGCCTCTGCCGGCGGGACGCCGCTGGAGGCCGAGTTCCGGTTGCGGCGGGCGGCGGACGGCGAGTACCGCTGGTTCCTGACGCGATCCGTGCCGATCCGCGACGGCGGCGGCCGAGTCGTCCGCTGGTACGGCACGTCCACCGACATCCACGACCAGAAGCGGACCGAGGCCGAACTGCGGGACGAGCGGGGGCGGCTGGCGTTCGCCCTCGACGCCGCCGACCTGGGCCAGTGGGACATGAACCTGATCGACCACACGGCCTGCCGCACGCCACGCCACGACCGTATCTTCGGCTACGACGCCCCCCTGCCGGAGTGGACCTACGAGACGTTCCTGGGACACGTCGTCCCGGACGACCGGGCGGACGTGGACGCCGAGTTCCGGGCGGCGGTGGCGAACGGCACGGTTTGGGACATCGAGTGCCGCGTCCGCCGGGCGGACGGGGCCGAGCGGCACGTCTGGACGAAGGCCCGCGTCCAGCGGGACGCCCACGGACGAGTCGAACGGATGCTGGGGATCGTGGGCGACCAGACCGACCGCAAGCGGACCGAGGCGGCGTTGCAGGTGAGCGAGGGGCGGCAGCAATTGGCGATGACCGCCGCCCGGATGGTGGCCTTCGAGTTCGACCCGGCGACCGGCGGGGTGGTCAACTCGGACAACGCCCCCGCCGTGTTCGGCCTGCCGCCGGGGGCCGGGCTGGGGGACATCGCGACCGGCTTCGCCCTGCTCCACCCGGACGACCGGGACCGCCACCGGGCGGCGGTCGAGGGGGCCGTCGAGCGGGCCGAGGGGTACGTCAGCCGGTTCCGCATCGTCCGCCCGGACACGGGGGCGGTCGCGTGGATGGAGGAACACGGGCACGCCGTCGGGGGGCCGGGCGGGGCCGTCCGGCTGGTCGGGATCGTCATGGACGTGACCGCCCGGCACGAGGCCGAGGCCGACCGGGACCGGCTGCTCCGGCAGGTGGTGGCCGAACGGGGGCAACTGGCCGACGTGTTCCGCCAGGCCCCGGCGTTCCTGGCCGTCCTGCGGGGGCCGAGCCACGTCGTCGAAATGGCGAACGACCAATACGACCGGCTCGTCGGCCACCGCGACATCCTCGGCAAGCCGATCCGCGAGGCCCTCCCGGAAGTCGTGGAGCAGGGGTTCCTCGGGCTGCTCGACGGGGTGTACCGGACCGGCCAGCCGTTCGTCGGCACCGGCGTGCGGGTGCTGCTGGCCCGGCAGCCCGGACAGCCGCCCGAGGAGCGGTACGTCGATTTCGTGTACCAGGCCCTCCGTGACCCGGTCGGCACCGTCACCGGCGTCGTGGCCGTGGGCGTCGATGTGACCGACCGCCGAGAGGCCGAACGGGCCGTGGAACGGCTCGCCGCCGAGTCCGAGCGGCAGCGGCGGCTGTTCGACACCGCCCTGTCCAACACCACCGACTACAACTTCCTGTTCGACCTGGACGGGCGGCTCGTGTACGCCAACAAGCCGTTGCTCGCCCTGTGGGGGCGGACCGCCGGGGACGCCCTGGGCAAGACCCTGGCCGAACTCGACTACCCGGCGGACGCCGACGCCCAGGTGTCCCGCAACATGCGGCGGGTGATCGAAACCGGGGAGGCGGTGCGGGACGAGACGCCGTACACCGGCCCGACCGCCGTGACCGGGCACTTCGAGTACATCGTGGCCCCGGTGCTCGACGCCGACGGGCGGGTCGTGCAGGTCGCCGGGTCGAGCCGGGACATCACGGCCCGCAAGCGGATGGAGGAGGAACTGCGGCGGCTGGCGGCGGACCTGTCGGACGCCGACCGCCGCAAGGACGAGTTCCTGGCGACCCTGGCCCACGAACTCCGCAACCCGCTGGCCCCGATCAGAAACGGGTTGCAAGTCATCAAACTGGCCGGTGCCAACGGCACGGTCGAGCAGGCCCGGTCGATGATGGACCGGCAACTGACACAGTTGGTCCGGCTGGTGGACGACCTGCTCGACATCAGCCGCGTCACCCAGGAGAAGCTGGAACTCCGGCGGGAGCGGGTCGAAGTGCGGGCGGTCATCGACGCCGCCGTGGAAACCAGCCGCCCGCTGATCGAGCAGGCCGGGCACGCGTTCGCCGTGGCGGTGCCGGACGAGCCGGTCTTCGTGGACGGGGACGCGACCCGGCTCGCACAGGTGGTGTCGAACCTGCTCACCAACAGTGCCAAGTACACCCACCGGGGCGGGCGTATCAGTTTGACCGTGCGGCGGGACGGCGGAGCGGTGGCCGTGTCGGTGGCGGACGACGGGATCGGCATCCCGCCGGCCATGCTGGACAAGGTGTTCGTAATGTTCACCCAGGTGGACCGGACGCTGGAGAAGACGACCGGCGGGCTGGGGATCGGGCTGTCTCTGGTGAAGGGGTTGGTCGAGATGCACGGCGGGACCATCGAAGCCCGCAGCGAGGGCGAGGGCCGGGGCAGCGAGTTCGTCGTAACTTTGCCCGTCGCGGTGCCCGTGGCCGGTGTGCCGGATGCTACGAGCGTGGAGGCCGAAGATGTCGTGCCATCCGGTCGCCGCATCCTCGTGGTGGACGACAACGTGGACGCGGCGGACTCGCTGGCCCAACTGCTGGAGATGCTCGGCAACGAGGTCCATACGGCCAACGACGGGGAGGCCGGGGTAGAAGCGGCGGCGGCGTACCGGCCCGACCTGATCCTGATGGACATCGGGATGCCCAAGCTGAACGGGTACGAGGCCGCCCGCGGCATCCGGCAGCAGCCGCGGGGCCGGGGCGTGGTGCTGGTCGCCCTGACCGGGTGGGGGCAGGAGGACGACCGGCAGAAGAGTTCCGACGCCGGGTTCGACTTCCACCTGGTCAAGCCGGTCGAGTTCGCCGCCCTGATGAAACTCCTGGCCGCCCTTCCGGCGTCCCCGGCGGATCGCTGACGGGAGCCGTGTGGTCGCCCCGCCGATCCGCTTCAAGCCTCGGACTTCGGCGGCGTCCACTGCCCGGTCGGTTGTTGGATTCGCAGCGGCGGGATGCCGACGATCTCGAACGTCGCGGACGCGATACCGATCCCGGCCTCGTCCAACGCCGCCAGCAAATCGCGACTCATCGCGTCCTTCACGTCCCGGACGCCGTGGTCCCGGACGACGAACCGGACGGACAGTTCGAGCCAGTTGTCGGTCAGCCGGTAGTACACCTTTGGCTCGGTCGTCAGCCGGTCCAGGAAGTACCGCCGCTTCAACTCCGCGACGGCGGTGGTGTCCAGTTCGGCCTGAGCGACGGCGTGCCGGCGGGCGACCGCCAGAAGGATCTGCTCGCCCCGACCCCGGTCGGCGGTGTACGGGATCGGGATCGTCATCTCCTCCCAGATGTACGGGAACTCGCGGGTGTAGTTGTACACCGGCTCGTCGAACACCTTGGCGTTACTCACCGTGACCACCCGCCCGGTGAACTGGCGGCTCTGCACCCACACCGCCGGGTCGGCCCCGGACACCGCCGGCGGCTGGCCCATCTCCATGATCGTCGTCTGGGTGAAGCCGAGGGCGACCACGTCCCCCCGCACCCCGCCCATGACGATCCGGTCCCCGACGTTGAACGTCTTCCCCCGGAGGATGACGAAGTACCCGGCGACGGCGGTGACGACCTTTTGCAACGCGAACGCCAGGCCCGCCGACACCAGCCCGAGTGCCGTCGCCAGCCGGGTCGGGTCATCGAACCAGATAGAAAGCAACCCGAACAGGAGGAGACAGGCGACGAACAGGTTGATGCCTTGCCGGGTCCAGAACCGGGTGTGATCGCTCCCCCGCCCGCCCAGCACGGCGGCACTCACGGCTCGCAACGCCCGGCCCAGCAGGAGGATCGCGGCGACGAACCCGAGGGTGACGAGTAACTTGCCCCCGTTCTCCGGCGTCATCCCGACCATGCGGACGCCGCCGATCTCCAGGGCACTGTTGGGGCCGACGAACCGGATGAAGGAATCCATGACGCCTCGTGAAACTATGCCTGGGGTGGAAGGGCGAAGATTTCCTTGACCTTCTCGTACCGGGTGCGGGCGTCCGCCCGGTCCGCGTCCGCCGGCAGACCGACCTGGCTCTCCCGGTGGATGAGGTCGGCGTGGGAGAGCAGTGCGTCCCGCAACCCGGCGTCCTTCACCTGCGGGGCGACCGCCGCGATCACCTCCAGCAGCCGGAGCGTGACCGCCGCGTTCGTCCGGGCGGCTTGTCGGATTTGGTGGAAGGCGGCGTCCGCGAACCCGGCCATCGTGACCGGCTCCGCGACCACCCGGAGCACGCCCTTCTCGTCGTGCCGCAGCGGCGAGGGCACCGGCCGGGCGGCGATCTCGACCACGGCCGCCCCCAGCCGGTCCACGCACGCCAGGGCGGTGAACGGGTCGTTGATGCCGGGCGACAGTGCCCGCAGGGCGATCTCGACCAACTGATCGACGGCGAACTCGACATCCTGGAACAGCGTCCGCCGGGGGCCGAAAATGAACGCGTCGCGGAGGTGGCCGGCCACCTCGTCCGGGCACCGGGCGACCGGCCACGCCCGGAGCACGGGGTTCCCCTTGATGACGAACTGTCCGGGCCGGCAGTCCAGGTGGAGTACGAGGTCGTGCTCGACCGCGAGCCGGATCAGTCGGTCCGCGTCCACCGCCTGGAGGTAGTCGCTCGCCCCCGCCGGGACGGGGACGGCGGTGGCCTCGAAGTCGGCGGGCAAGGGCGTGCGGGCGTGGGGCACGTCCGCCGCCCCCCGACCGATGGAGTTGGGGTAGAGCCGGTCGATGGCGTCCCGCAGGTCGCGGGCGACGGCGGCGATGACGTTCTCGGCCTGGATCGAGGAGGCGGCGTGGTGAACGAAGTAGATGAGGACGGCGACCCCGGCCAGGGCGAGCAGCAGCCCGACCGTGACCGACAGGTGGGGGACGAACTGATGCTCCGCGGTGCCGTTCACCGTCCGCAGGATGAGCAGGCAGTAGGTGAACCCGGCGATGAACGTGCCGAGGACGAACTGGTTCCCGCGGTCCCGCATGAAGTTGTGCAGGAGGCGGGGGCCGAACTGGGACGACGCCTGCTGGAGTGCCACGATGGTGATCGAGAAGCACACGCTGGCGATGGTGATCATCGACCCGGCGACGGTCGCCAGCACCGCCCGCGACCCTTCCGGGCCGCGTGCGAACGACCAGTCGAGGGCGAGAGCCGTCCCCCGCTCGGCCGCCGCCTGATCGGCCGTCAGCGTCGCCAGCGACAGGAGGATGGCCCCGCCCACCATCACCAGCGGCACGAACCAGAAGCTCCCGCGAAGTGCGTCCCAACGGCTCATAAACCAAGTCATCCGGCGTCTCCCGTTCTTGCGGTGAGTGACGTTTTGATCGGGGTGTTCGGTTGCTGAGGGAGGTGGCAGGTCCGCCGCCCCGAACTGAGAGACGTGCAGGGTGCAGTGGACCTGGGCGAAGTTTGCCACACCCACCGGCTCGGTCATGTACCCGCTCGCCCCGACCTGGCAGTCGGCGGGATCACCGATAAGCCGAGCGACTCGTCCGCCTTGATCTCTTCCGGGACGCTTGCCGCCCCCCGATAGATTCGGATCATGTATAACGCCGACGGGCGGCATGTGAGCAAGATGTGTGCCGCAATGCCAGACGGATTCGTTACTTCCGCATCGGGTCGCCGACAGCCGACAGTCGCAGGGCGTTAATGGTGGCGAGGATTGGTGCTGTTCCGCAGACCCGCGAGCGTGCGGCACCCAGGAGTCAAGTTCCGGGCCTGTTTGGCGAAGAACGCGGCCACGTCATCCGGGGTAACGCGGATGGTTCGCCCGTCCCCGGACACGTTCCCGCACCGCAGGACGAGGAACGTCTCGACTCCTCGGTGAACGAAATCACCCACGGACCGTTTGGCGTCGGGGGTGTGGCCGGTCCTGGTCGTCATGTCTGCCTGCGTGTCGGTTGCACAACCACTATGCTGCACGAAGTGGACGCGAATGAAAGGACTCCAGTACATCGGGCGGCAGGCGGCGACGTAACAAATCCTGCCCTTCGCGGCTCCGAACAACCTCGTCCTCCCCCTGGAGTTCGACACCCAGCCAGTGGAGCGTCCCTCGATCAGGGCGAACAATCAGGTGCTCGCGATCCGACCGAGTGGGATCGGGCCGACGGCCGAAGTTCGCGGCCCCGCCGTTACCCTGTACGGCCATCTGGGGCCATGTGGTCAACTGCACCCGCTTCCACAGCTGATCCCGCAGCTGTCGGAGCCGCCGGTCGCGTGTGCGGTCGTTCCTGGCCGTGACGGCCTCGGCCGCAGTCAACCGCAGCAGTTCGGCCGTGTCATGGTCGGCCCGCTCGTCGAGCAGGTCGGCAAGGACCAGCAGCGGCGTCGTGTCGCCCGTCTGCCAAGCGGCGGCCAGTAGGTGGTGGGATTCCGACATGGTGTTCAAGATACCGTGGCGGCCAGGTGAGTTGAACCTGCGATGCGTTTCCCGTCTGACACGGGTCGCCTCGTGTAGGGTAAAGACCGGGAATTATCCCCGGCCCTCTGTCCGTCTCGGTAGGCCGGGAACTTCAGTCGTGATCACAACCCGTGTTCCGGTGCCGCCAGCCCGCCACCGACCAGCCACTGATGGACGGCGTCCTGAGCCGCGTTGATGAACCGCATCTGTGCTTCGAGGAACTGGTCCGCGTGGGCGAGGCCCGAGTCCTCGATGTCGGCCGGCCCACCGGGGAAATCGCTCTCGCAGAAGCCGCCGTACTCGTTGGCGTCCACGATGTCGTGCAGCTGGCTGAAGGTTGTGCAACCGACCAGACGCGGCCACGGCCCACTGGCATCCTGCATGATCTCTTGCTTCATCCGCTCGACCGCCGCCGCAAGAGCCTCCGGTACACTGGTCACCTTGTAAAACCGAGTCACCAGATGGTCGAACAGGGGCTGCCCAACCAGACCGACCGCCTTCAGTTGATCGCTCGTCATGATCCGCCTCCAGTGATTGAGAACAGGTACACCCGGCGGGTCGTCTCGCTCGTCCAGCGTCCAGCAGTGAGTGAGCTTCCGACATGCTGATCAAGATACCCCAGCGGGCGTCGGGATTGAACGTGCGTCGTGCTGCCATTCACGAATAGCGGCTACAAACTTCGGAACCCAGGTGTCGGGGTACATCGAGAGCGACGAGCCGTCCGCGGTATCAACATCAAGGTCGAAGAAATGCCTCAGCCTCTTCAACCCGTTCACCCGCCCGGCGTGAACTCGCTTGCCCCGCCGCTTCGCCTCGCGGATCAGGTCGGCCGCGGCCTCGCTTTCTTTCCATTCGACGTAAGGACCGCGGCCCCACTGACCGGACGAGTACTTCCGCGAGCCGCCGACGAAGACCGTGTCGAACAGATCCCAGGGCAACTGCTGGTTTTCGGAACCGTCTTGCAGCACGAACGCGAGCAGCACCCGCGTCAGGGAGAGGAGCGGCTGCCAGATGCGGAACAGGTCGAGCGTGGCCCGGCAGTCAGCGACCACGTCCGGCACCGTCAAGAATAGCGGTCGGTTCGGTGCCGAGACGACCTTCAGGAACGCGGCCTTTTGAAATGCTTCCGTATCCCATTGGTCCCCGAACGCCGCGTTGTCGGCCGCCCAGTCCAGTCCGGTGCCGCAGACGCGGTCGAGGCTGTTCCCGGTGGCGGGCGTCCAGAGATGACCGACGTGAGGGGCGATGTCCGGGTCAACTGCGAACCGTTCCATCGACTTCGTCGCACCGCTGATCAGGAGTCGCACAGGTCACCTCCGGGACGGAACCTGTCGGGCAGGCCGTCTCCCTCGGGCGGGGACCTCGGGGCGGTCGCGTCAGCACCAGTAGAGAATGATTCTGGCGTCATCCGGAAGTGCCAGCAGGAACGCGATGATCGCCCGGTTCCATGCGGCCGTGTCGTCGGGGATCACCAGTCGGCGGAGGCGTTCGGGCGTCGTGCAGGTCAGAGGCTGGTCGTACCGATCCACGGCCGTGTAGCGGAGCCCCGCGTCCTCGTGGACCCCGACCGTCAGGCCGTCCGGGAGCCGATCGACGAGGCACGGCGTCGCGTCGGCGGCCAGCTGGGCGAACAACGCGGCGTCGCGGTCGAACCGCAGCGTGGCGGTCGGCAGCATCTCGCCACGCCGGTCGCGGAAGTGGCTGGTCATCACAGTCAGATCGAGTCCCATGCGGCGATTGTAGCTCCGGCCGAAAGGCCTCACCAGCCTGACTGCCGCGGACCTCGGATGCTGGGGCCGTTTGCGTCGCGGGCACCGGGCTCGGCATCCGGGCCGGGCAGCTGACCCGAATCTTCGACCACTTCTACCGCGTCGATCCGGCCCGCTGCTCTCGCCGTAGGGCCGAGTTGGGCCCGTCGATCTGCCGATCCGTCGTGCGTGCGGTCGGCGGGACGATCATCGTGGCCGGCACCGAGGGGACCGGCAGTACGTTCACGGTCGGGCTCCCGGTCGCCGGTTCGTGTTGACCCATCGCGACACGCGTCTGGTCAGTGCTCGTGGCGGTGGTGGATGTCGGGGTAATGCGGGTGCGAGTGCAGCATCGGCGGGTGCTCGTGGGGGTGGCTGTGGGGTTCGCCCGGCGGGTCGTCCGGGCCGTGTTCGTGCCGGTGGTGTTCGTCGTGGACGTGGCTGTGGTCGTGCGACATCGCCTCGTGGGCGTGTTCGTGGTCGTGCCGCTCGGTCAGGTGCAACCAGACCCCGACCCCCATGAGGGCCGCAGCGAGGAAGAAGGCGACCGCGGGGCGGTCGCCGAGCAGGAGCATCGAGATCGCCGCCCCGACGAACGGGGCGGCGGAAAAGTACGCCCCCGTCCTCGCGGTCCCGAGGTTCCGCAGGGCCAGAACGAACAGGGTCAAGCTGACCCCGTAACCCGCCAGCCCCACGACCCCGCACGCCAGGACGGTCCCGACGCCCGGCACCTCGGCCCCGCGGGCCAGTGCGACCCCCACGTTGACGGTGCCGGCGACCAACCCCTTGATCGCGGCGATTACGACCGGGTCGCCCGCCGAAACCTTGCGGGTCAGGTTGTTGTCGGCGGCCCAGGCCAGACACGCCCCGGCGATGCAGATCGCCCCCCACGGCACCCCGGCCTCCGGCCGCCCGTCCCACGACATCAGGACGCCCCCGGCGGTGATCGCCGCCATGCCGAGGGCGATGCGGCGGTCGAAGTTCTCCTTGAACACGAACCACGCCAGCAGGGCGGTCAGCACACCCTCCATGTTCAACAGCAGCGAGGCCGTCGAAGCGGGCGTGGCGGCCAACCCCGTCATGAGCAGGACCGGGGCAACCACCCCGCCGAACAGGACGGCACCCGCAAGCCAGGGGAGGTCGGTCCGCCGCAACGCGGCCTCGGACGGCTTGCGTCCGTTCCGCCGCGTCCAGAGTTTCCACCCCGTCAACCCGCACCCCGAACCGAGGTACAGCAACCCGGCGAGGAGGATCGGGTCCACGCCGCCGACGAGCAACTTGGCGAACGGGGTGCTCGCCCCGAACAGGGCGGCGGCGGCGAGGGCGTACACCACCCCGCCGACCGGGGGACGATCCGGGTTGCTCATGAGTCGATCTCCCCTGTGACTTCGACCGGCCTGTCCGTCTGGCACCGTCGCCGCACGGCCGGGCCGGTTGTGGTTGACTCGAAATCCCGTCGTCACTCTTTGAACTCGCCCGACGAGGGCTTCCCGTCGATCTCGCCCGCGATGGCCCCCGTGTGTTCGGCCTCGGTGCCGAGGCCGTCGTCGGTGCCGATGAACCGCGTCGCCTTGCCGTCCTTCTCGTCCACCGGCTTCAGCTTGATCGTCATCGCCTTGACGACCTCGCCCTTCTTCCCCCTGGTCTCCTTGGTGGTGACGGTCAAGTCCTTCGCGGCGACCGCGACGGGCGTCTTCTCGTCATTTCCCAGGAGCAGGATGTACATCTCCTTCTTGTCGTGCTTGATGTCCAGTTCGGCGTGATACTTGCCGAGGTCGAACACCACCCCGCCGTTCGGCCCCTTCCCGTGCGGGGCGTGGTCGTCGCCCTTGCCGCCCTTCTTGTCGTCGGCCTTCGGGGTGTCACCCTTCTTGTCGCCGCACCCGGTCGCGGCCAGGGCGACGACCATCAGCCCCAGCCCGAGCAATTTCACGCAGTTCATCACTTCGGCCCTCACGTTGTTGAGAAAACACGGATCGAACGTCACACACTCTCACGGCACCGCCCGGAGCAGTTCCTCGTCGGAACCTTCACTCCTGGCAAGCCGCTGGGCGTCCTTGCCCGAGAACTTCCAGAACAGTCCGGGGTGGATGAGGAACTCGCAGAACGTCGAGGTCATCAGCCCGCCCAGGATCACCGTGGCCACCGGGTACAGGATCTCCAGACCCGGCTTCTTGCCGCCCACCACCAGCGGGATCAGGCCGATCCCGGCGGTGAGGGCGGTCATCAGCACCGGGGCCAGCCGCTCCAGGCTGCCCCGCAGTACCGTTTCCGTCGAGAAGGGTCGCCCCTCCTCCTTCATCAGGTGGAAGTAGTGGGTCACCAGCAGGATCCCGTTCCGCACCGCGATCCCGCCGAGCGACACGAACCCGACCAGGCTCGCCACGGTCAGCGTCTGGTTCGTCACGACCAACGCCAGCACCCCGCCGACGAAGGCCGTGGGGATGGCGTTCAGGATCTGGAGGGTGATCCGCACGGACGGGTAGAGCATCGTCAGCACGATGAAGATGCCGGCGAGCGACACCCCGGCCAGGATCGCGATCAGCCGGGTGGCCGACCGCTGGGCCTCGAACTGCCCGCCGAACTCCACGAAGTACCCCTCGGGCATCTTCACCCGCTCCCGCACCCGCCGCTCGATCTCCTTCGCCGTACTGTCCAGGTCGCGGCCCGCCACGTTGCACCGCACCGTCTGCCGCCGCCGGACGTTCTCCCGGTTGACGAGGTTCGGCCCACTGGCCGACGCGGGAAGGTCCGCCACCTCCCGCAGCCGGATCTGCCCCCGGTTGTTCGGCAGGTCGAGCCGCAGTTCGCCCAGCTTGTAGGCGTCCGAGCGGTACGGCTCCTTGAGCTTCACGACGAGGTCGAACCGCCGCTGCCCCTCCAGGACGACCGACACGGTCTCGCCCTTCAGGGCCGTCTGCACGAAGTCAGCGACGTACTCCCGGCTGAGGCCGTGCTGGGCGAGGTCGTCGGGCCGCAGGACGACGTGGACCTCGTCCACCCGGTCCTGCGGGTCGATGATCGGCGGCGTCACCCCCGGCACGTCGGCGATCGCGTCGCGGACCTGTGCGGCGAGTTCGCGGAGTTTGTCGAGGTCGTCGCCGTACAGCTTGATGGCGACCTGGGCGTTCACCCCTGACAGCATGTGGCTGATGAGGTGTGACAGCGGCTGCTCGGCGTCGATCTCCACCCCCTGCACGTTCGCGTGCAGGTCGGCCAGCAGGGTCTTGAGGAACTCGTCCCGGCGGCCGCGGGCGTCTGGGTTCATGGTCAGGATGTACTCGCCGACGTTCACCGGCTGGGCGTGTTCGTCCAGTTCCGCCCGGCCCGTGCGGCGGGCGAAGTGCAGGATCGGGCCGTCCGGGTTGTCGGGCGACTTCTGCATGGTCTTGAGCCGGGCGTCGATCAGGGCCGACGCCTCGTTCGACGCCTTCAGGGACGAGCCTCCCGGCAAGCCGACGTTGATCTGCACCGACCCCTCGTCGAACTTCGGCAGGAAGTCGGCACCGAGCGTGGTCAGCCGCCACCCGCAGTACCCCACCGCAACCCACGTCAGCAGGAGCAGGACGCCGGCCCGCCGCATGCTGAACCGGATCAGGAAGCTCGCGGCCCACTTCAAGAACCGGAGGAGGAACCCGTCTCGGTGTTCGCGGCGGCCCTGCCGGGGTCGCGTCAACCAGAGCAACCCGAACACCGCCCAGCCCGTGACCGAACCCGGACGCCAGGTGAGGGGATGGTGAACCATCAAGTAGTACGACAGGACCGGGGTGACGGTCAGCGACACGACGAGCGAGGCCAGGATCGACACGATGTAGGCGATGCCGAGCGGGACGAACAGCCGGCCCTCGACGCCGGACAGGGCGAACAGGGGCATGAACGCCAGGATCACGACCGCCGTCCCGAACACGATCGCCGAGCGGATCTCCCGGCTGGCCTCGTACACGACCACCAGGGCCGGCTTCGGGCTCGCGGAGACGCCGTTCTCGCCCAGCCGGCGGTGGATGTTCTCCACGTCCACGATGGCGTCGTCCACCAACTCGCCCATGGCCACCGCGATCCCGCCCAGCGTCATCACGTTGATCGACAGTTCGGTGCCGGTCAGCACGCCGATCAGCCTGAACACCAGCGTCGTGACGACCAGTGAGAGCGGGATCGCCGTCAGGGTGATGAACGTGGTGCGGAGGTTCAGCAGGAACAAGAAGAGGACGATCACGACCAGTACGGCACCGATGACCAGGGCTTCCTCGACGTAGTACACCCCCCGGTCGATGAAGCTCTTGAGTTGGAACAACTCGGTGTTGACGACGAGATCGGCGGGCAGGCCGGCCTCGGACTCCTTGAGTGCGGCCTTCACCTCGTCGGTCAGCTTCCGGGTGTCGGCGTGCGGCTGCTTCACGATCGTCAGGACGACGCCGGGGCCGCCGTCGATGCCCGCGTCCCCCCGCTTGGGGGCCGGGCCTTCCTCGATCTTCGCCACGTTCCCGAGCAGCACGGCCCGGTCGGGGTTCACCTTCACCACCACCTTGCGGAGGTCGGCGACGACCTTCTCGGGCAGCGGCCCGAGCCGGGCGATCACCCGCACCGGGCGTTCCGTCTGGCCCTCCTCGACGAACCCGCCGCTGGCGTTCAGGTTGTTCGCCCGGATCGCCGTCTCGACTTCTTGCAGCGAGACCCGGTACTCTTCCAGCTTCGCCGGATCGACCAGCACCTGATACTGCTTGATGTCGCCGCCCATGACGATCACCTCGGCTATGCCGGGGAGTTTCAGCAGCCTCGGGCGGATCAGCCAATCGACGGTCGTCCGCAAGTCCATCCGCTCCTCCAGCGGGGTGCGGAAGGTGACCACGTGGGACCGCCCGTCGTGGAGGAACGTCGCGGTTTGCCCCGGACTGTCGCCGGACCAGACCGGGTTCTGGACATCGACCCGTTCCCACGCCTCGGGGTGGTTGCGTGGCTTGGGCCGCCACACGGCGAGGCCCTGCTTCTCCCCGACCCACGTCCGCTCGGCCATCAGCCCGGTAGGGCCGACCGCCGCGAGGTCGCCGCCCTGCGGCCCCTTGCGGCGGTGGACGCCGACGTGCAGGATCTGCCCCATGATCGAGGCGGGCGGGGTCATCTGCGGGCGGACGCGGGGCGGCAGGGTCACCGTCGCGAGCCGCTCGGCCACGACCTGGCGGGCGTACCGCACGTCCGTCTTCCACCCGAACTCGACGTAGACGACGTTCATCCCCTGGCTCGACTGGCTGCGGACGGCCTCCACCCCGGACGCCCCGAGGAGGGCCGTTTCGATGGGCTGGGTGACGAGCGACTCGATCTCCTCGGGGGCCATGCCGGGGCACTCGGTGAGCAGCACCACCCGCGGCCGGTCGAGGTCGGGGAACACGTCGATGGGCATGGCGGTCGCCGTGTAGCCGCCGTACACCAGCACGACGAGGCAGCCGGCCAGGACGAGCGTCCGGTGGGTGAGTGCGAACCGGATGACGGCGTTGAGCATGGCGTCACTTCCCCTCGTCTTCGTTCTTGTGCAGGCTGCCGTCGGCGTGGACGTGGAACCCCTTCGGCACCCCGCTCGCCCCGCCGGCCTTGACCATGCGGTTCAACTGGGCGGCCCCGCCCTGCACGACGTAGGTGCCGGGCGGCAACGAGCCGTCGTTCGCCAGCACGACTTGTTGACGGTCTTGCAGGAGGACCCGGACGGGCTTCCGCTCGAACGTGTTCACGTTCTGGGTGAAGACGAACGCCTCCGGGCCGTCGTGGGCGACGGCGTCGGCGGGCAGGACGAAGACGTACTCCAGTTTCTCGACCCGGACCAGCAGCCGGACCTTCTGGCCGGGCCGGAACCGCCACAGCGTTTGTGTCCGGCCCTCGTCCTCGACCACCCGCGACTGGTTCTCCAGCGGCATCAGGAAGGCGAACGTGCGGGTGGCCGGGTCGATGGTGTTCGACATGTGGCGGATGCGGAACGGCTGGCTCACCTCGCCCCAGCCCGCCGCCGGGTCTTCCTGAAAGTCCACCTCGACCGGCCACTTCTCCTTGACACTCTTCTCCAGCAGCGGTGTTTCGTCGCGGAACGCCCGCCCCTCGACAGCCAGTTTCTGGTGGTCGGCCAGCAGGCAGAGGATTTGCCCGGCCTGGACCTGTTGCCCGAGATCGACCTTGAGTTCCTGAACCTCGAACGCCGGGGGCGGAACGGTCGGCCCGACGGCACCCGGCACCGCAAGTGGGTTGGTGGCGGGCTTCGCGTCGGCGGGCCGTGGCGGGACGACGATGGCGATCTCGTTGACGAACTTGCCCTCGGCGATCCCGTCGATCATCTCCGGGCCGAAGCCGCGGTTGAGCAACTCCTGCCGGTACGCCTTCGCCGCGACCTGGAGGCGGGTGATCTGGCTCTCCACCTCCACGATCCGGGCACCGGAGACGGCCCCGCCGGACGCCTCCAGCGACTTCAACTGGGTCCGGGCGATCTTGATGTCCTGGGTGGCCTTCAGGAGTTCGGTCTGCGTCAGGAACAGCGTCTCGCTCAGGAGCTTGAGGGTGAACAGCACGTCGCCGGGCCTGACCGAGTCGCCGGGGAAGTGGTTCACCCTCGCGACCACGCCCGTCGCGGGGGCGACGACGCCCCGGTCGCTCACCCCAGGGCGGTCCACCACCATGCCCGGCACCGGGATGGTCTTCCAGTAGGTCTGGGCCTTGAGCGGCCTGGCGGTGAGCCCCAGGTTCGTCTGGGCCTGCTCGTTGACGATGACCTTGCCGGTCGGAGTGACGGCCTCACTTCCCGGTTCGACCGGCTCAACGGGACTGGCCGGTCGCAGGAGTGGCAGCCACCGCTCGCGGGTGCCGTACCCCACGACACCGAGCCCGGCAACGAGTGCGGCGGTCAGGAGCGGTTTGACGAGGCGGCGGTACTTCATTGCTGCTCCCATCGGGACCGTGGTGGCGGAACCGAGCGGTCACGGGACATCGCACGACGACCCCGCGAGGTGCCGACTCATTCGCGTCGTGCGGACGCGGGCGGTAACGGTGAACGGGTCCGCCGGGCCTCTGGCCCACGACGGAAGCCGACTGGTTCGTGAACGGGCGGAAGCGACGCTCGAACCCGGTGGTTCGCACGGGGTGTGGGCGTCGGTGAGCGGTCGCCGGTACGTACCGGGGACGCCGGCACACCGCGGCGGGGCCGCTAGATGAGAAGTGCGAGGTGACGGAGGTAGAGCGGGCGATCGGGAGCAAACTCGGACGGGGGCGGGTGCGGCCAAAGGGCCGAGTGTTCGCGGGGGCCGCACTGGTCCTGTGGCCGGGTGCTCAAGAACACGAGGTGCCCGAACGGACCGCGGGTGTCGCCGTCGCCGGTCTGCACACGCTCGGTACTCAGATCACTCGCCCCGATGTAGACCGCGTCGCCGTCGTGGTCCGACAGTGGTTCGGGCGGGACGGGTGTGGTCGGGGCTTCCGTGTTATCGTGATGGTGACCGCCGGCCGCGTGGTGATGGTGGCCGTGGTGGTGATGGCCGTGCGTCTCGTGCCGGGCGGAAGGCCGGTTCGTGTGAGCGTGCGGACGGAGGGCGTGGTTCGCGGGTGCTTGGCCGGCATGGAAATGGGCAACGGCTGCTGTTTGCGACAACAGGAGACACGGCAACAGGAGTACGGACACGGCCCGTCGGCACATACGGTTCCCGCCACTAACGGTGCATTTGTTAATGTACCGATCCCGAGGTAACGTGCCAGACCGACTGCGGGCGATCGGCACCACGCCCGTGTGCGGAAGGTGGAAGAAATCATGCCGAAGTGTATGGCGAAGAATCGAAGGGATTGAAAGAGGGGATTGAGCAGGCGATGGCATACGAGTGGGAAGGGCCACGCCCAACAGGGCCACGCCCAACATCGCTCAGGGCCATTTTTGCCCCTCCAGCGATGCGGCATGGGAGGGGGTTACTTGTTGACGTGCTTCGCCATCGCTTCGCACGCCTTCTGGCACTTACGGCACTCTTCGGCACACGCCTTCATGTGCTTGTCGTCGGGGAACTTCTCGCACGCCTTCGCACACTGGTCACAGCACTTCGCACAGCACTCGGTCATCAAGGCGGTCTGCGGCCCGCCCCTCGCACACACCTGAGCACAGGCGGAACAACACGTCGCACAGTCCTGACACTCCTTGAGGGTCGTCAGGTGTTCCTTCTTGCCTTCGGCCACCAGCGTGGCACAGTGGGTGGTGCAGTGGTCGCACGCCCGCTGACAGTCGTTGCACGCCTTCGCACACGCTTCGTAGGCGGCGTTGTGCTTGTCGTCGGCGGCGGAACCGGGACTGGCGGCGAACAGGAACATGGCGAGGCCGAGGAACGGCAGACACAGCTTGCTCATCAGAGACTCCTTGCGTTGATCGTGCGAGCCGGGAAAACCCGGCCAGCCGACGTATCCCTTGCAATTCTTACGCCGCTGGTGAGGATTCAGGGGAACGTACTTCCAAATGGAGTCGGCAGGTTCAATACCGACATCACGAGGAGTTGACGGCGTTCGTGACAGTCGGCTGGAACCCGAACAGGTACGCCGCCCCGAACAGCAGTTCGAGGAACGGGTAGGCGTACCCGTAAGCCCGTCACCGCCCGGCGATCACGTCATGCCCGGCGTGGGCGTCCGCGAACCCCCGCAGGTCGAGCATCTTGAAGAACGCGAAGGTCTGGAAGAACCCGACCATGACCGGGCCATCGCCCGCGTCCCGTCGAACGACACGTCCCCCAGTTCCACCAGCCCGGTGCCGCTCACTTGGAACCCGAACAGCAGCAAGATCGGGAACCGTTCGGACGCGACTCCGGGGTCGGCACCGTCGCGGCGACGGGCTTCTCGGCACTGACGGCTTGAACGTGTCGGGTGCCCTCGGTGTCTGGGCTGCGGGGCGAGTCGATCTCCCCGAGGACGCGGAACCCCGCCGCCGCGACCAGCCGCTCGACGGTTTCGGCCCCGACCGCTTCGCCCTCCACCGTCAGCACCTTGTCCGGGCCGCGGGTGTCCACCGCCCACCGCCGGATGCGGCCCTCGCCGTTCAGGTGCGGCGTCACCGCCGCCACGCAGCTTCCGCAGTTCAGGTTCGTCTTGTACTTCCGCTCGGTCATGGCTCAATCCTCCGCGAACGGGTCGGGGCGAGGTCGTCGCCGCCTACCTCGTCGTCTGTGATGTTCAACGCTTCCAGGATGGGGCAGCCCGTGGCCGGGCCGTCGCCGTGGCAGGCGGCGGTCAGCACGGTCAGGGCGTCCCGCATCCGCTGGAGGTCGCGGATTTTGGCCCCGATGTCCGCGATCTTGGCCGTCGCCCGGGCACGCACGTCCGACCGGGTGGCCGAGCCGTCGTCCCGCAAGGCGAGCAGGGCCTTGATCTCCTTGAGGGTGAAGCCGAGTCGCTTGGCCCGCCGGATGAACCGGAGGACGGCCACGTCGTCGTCGCCGTACTGGCGGTAGCCGGACTCCCTCCGCTCCGGCTCGTCCAGCAGCCCTTGCTGCTCGTAGAACCGGACGGTTTCGATCCCGACTCCGGCCCGCTTGGCGACTTGGCCCACGGTGAAAGCCTTCATTTCGCAACCTCCGTGGGAATCATACACCCCGTACCGTACTACGGAGTCAAGCCGGAAGTCGATAAACGGCCCGACGTGGGACTGCATAACCGGCACTGATTGCCCATTTTTCGCACTCAATGTCGGCCGCTCCCTTCTTCCCGACGTGGTGCCCAACACCGGATTGCCGATACAGACGACACGGCTCCTACAAACAGCCCGGTGGGGAAACACCATGTTCAAGAAACTCGTACTCACTGCCGGACTGGCGACCGCGACCGGGTGTAGTTCCGTTCCGGTCGCGGCCCCCGTCCAAGCCCCGATGCTCGCCGCCGCTCCCGTGATCGCTTCGACCAGCCCGATGGCAGCGGGGAAAGCGGTTTCGTCGGATGCCGCCATCGTCCCCGTATCTGCTACCCAACTCGACGCGACACCAGCGGGCGAGCCGCTGCCCGACCGCCTGCCGACCCCGGCGGGTCCGCCCGCGGCGTCGGCGGGTGTGGCTCAGCCGGCGACCGCCCTCACCCTCGCCGGGGTCGAGGAACTGGCCTGCACCCACAACCCGACGCTCGTCCAGGCCCGTGCCCAGGTGGATGGGACGCTCGGTAAGGCTCTCCAGGCCGGGCTGTGGCCGAACCCGGTCCTCGGCTACCAGGCCGAGAAGATCGGCAGCCAGGGCACCCCCGGTGAGTTTCAAGGCGGGTTCGTCCGGCAGGAGATCGTCACCGCCCAGAAGCGGCGGATCAGCCGGGAGAAGTACCTGGCACGGGCACGGGCCGCGGAGTTCGTCGCCCTCGCCCAGCAGTTCCGGGTGACGAACGACATCCGCCGCATGTACTGGCGGGCTGCCGGAGCCGCCCGGCTGGTCACGATCCGCGAGCAGGTGGTCAAGAACGCTGAGGACCGGCTGGTCACGACCGAGGAGATGTTCAACGTCGGCCAGGCGAACGCGGTCCAGGTCCGGCAGGCCCGCGTCGGCCTCCAGCGGGCGAGGCTCGACCTCCAGTCGTCCGTCAACGACCGCGACCAGGCCCGCCGGGAACTCGCCGCCCTGGTCGGAGCCGACCTCCCGCCGGGGCCGCTCGAAGACCCGCTCGACGGGCCGGTGCCGCCGCTCACCTGGGAATCGTCCCTGGCTTACGTTCTGGCCGAGAGTCCCGAACTCCGGGAGGCGACGGCCAAGCTCCAGGCGGACCGAATTACGGTAGACCGCGAACGCCGGCAGCCGATCCCGAACGTGGTCGTCCAGGCGGGGCCGGGGTACGATTACACCGAGAAGCGGACGGTGGTGAACGCCCAGGCGTCCATCACCCTGCCGGTCTGGGATCGGAACCAGGGGACGATCAAGCAGGCCCAGGCGGACCTCGTGCGGCAGCAGGCGGAACTGCGGCGAGTCGAACTGCGGCTCGGGCGTGATCTGTCCACCCACTTCCAGCGGTACTTGACCGCCCTCCAGCACGTCGAATCGTACCGGGCCGAGGTTCTGCCCGAAGCCGAGAAGGCGTACCAGGCCCGACTCGACGCTTACAAGCAGCGGCGGGAGACGTGGCCGAACGTCCTCGACGCCCAGGCGGAACTGTACACGCGGCAGGCCGAGTACGTCCGCAACCTCGTCGCCTGGCGGGAGTCGCAGACGCTCATCGAGGGGTTCCTGCTGACCGGCGGACTCGACGCCCCGCCGAACCCGACCCCGCCGGGCCACATCGACGCCACCCCCCAGCCGCGGTGACGGCGGGCCGGTGGGTAAAATGTCCGGGGCCGACTGTCGGCCCCGCCCTTCTTCGTTCGACAGGCGGACCCGGTATGCAACCGAGCAACTCGCGGCGTGAGTTCCTGATCCTGGGCGGGGCCGTCGCCGCGGGTACGGGCCTGGCTGCTGGCGGTGAGCCGCCCGCCCGGAAGGACGCGGACCCGCCCGCGGGCGGGTTCGGAGCGTACTCCCGCTGGAAGCCGACGTTCGGTGGCCCGCCGTCCGCCGACCACTACCTGGGTAAGCTCGTCCCCGGCCTCCGGGCCGCGAGGCTGCCGCCGGTTCCGGTCGAGATGCCCGACCTGCCGAAACTGCCGTTCAAGATGGTCGGCGGGGTCAAGGAGTTCGAGTTGCGGTGTACGCCGGTGAAGCGGGAGTTTCTGCCCGGCTACCCGATGGACGTGTGGGGGTACAACGGGACCATGCCCGGCCCGCTGGTCGAGGCCACGCAGGGCGACCGGGTGCGGTTCGTCGTCCACAACGACCTGCCGGAGCCGACCAGCGTCCACTGGCACGGGTTGGAACTGCCCGTTGCGATGGACGGCGTACCGGGGCTGACGCAAGACCCGATCATGCCCGGCAAGTCGTTCGTGTACGAGTTCGACTTGCACCAGGCCGGCACGTTCTTCTACCACTCGCACATGGCGATGCAGGAGGCGTTCGGCATGGCCGGCGGGTTCATCATTCACCCGAAGGTCGCGTTCGACCCGCCGGTGGACCGCGACTTCATGCTCATCTTCCAGAACTTCCACATCGACCCGAACCAGTCGATCCCGGACTCGATGGCGATGGACTGGAACTGGCACACGATCAACGGCCGCAGCGGGCCGTTCACGACGCCGCTGGTGGTGAAGCACGGCGAGCGGGTGCGGGTGCGGCTCATCAACTTCAGCCCGATGCAGCACCACCCGATCCACCTGCACGGGCACACGTTCTGGATCACCGGGCACGAGGGGGCACGCATCCCGGCGTCGGCGTGGGTGCCGCGGAACAACGCCCTCGTCGGCGTGGCCCAGGCGACCGACTTCGAGTTCGTAGCGAACAACCCCGGCGACTGGATTTTTCACTGCCACATGGTCCACCACATGATGAACCACATGGTCCGACAGGTCGGCCCCCGCATCCGCGACGACTCGGACGTGGCCGACTACCAGAAGCAACTCGCCACCCGCCCGCGGGTCCGCCCGGACCTGACCGCCGACCCCGGCTGGCGAACGCCCGGCTACCCGCAGAAGATGCAGGGCATGGACATGCCGATGGACATGATGAAGCGGGTGATGGGCCGGCGGGAAGCCCGCGGGATGCGGAAGGAGTGGCACATGGGGGTCCACGGGCTGATGACCGTACTCCGCGTGCTGCCGCCGGAGTTGTACGACCTCGTGATGGCGGGCGACCGCGAGTTGAAGCCGGGCGAAGTGTTCGACCGGATCGTGACGGGCGAGTACGCCACCGACTACCAGAAGGGGTGAGGAGGTCGGGGTCATGACAGCCGCACCGCCCGCAGCCGCAGGGCGTTGGCGACGACCGACACGGAACTGAGGCTCATCGCCGCCGCGGCGATCATCGGGTTGAGGAGCAGGTGTTCAGAAATGGGGTACAGGACGCCCGCCGCGACCGGCACGCCGAGGGCGTTGTAGACGAAGGCGAAGAACAAGTTCTGGCGGATGTTCCGCATCGTCCGGCGACCGAGGGTGACGGCCTTGACGATCCCCCGCAGGTCGCCCTTCACCAGCGTGACGCCGGACGACTCCATCGCCACGTCCGTGCCGGTCCCCATTGCGATCCCGACATCCGCCTCGGCCAAGGCCGGGGCGTCGTTGATCCCGTCGCCGGCCATCGCCACCACCCGGCCTTCGGCCCGCAACGCCTTCACCCGCTCGTGCTTGTCCTCGGGGCGGACGCCGGCCTGGAACTCGGTGATCCCCAGCGTGTCGGCCACCGTTTTGGCCGTCCGCTCGTTGTCGCCGGTCAGCATGATGACCCGCAGCCCGAGGTCGCGGAGTGCCCGCACCGCCTCCGGGGTCGAAGGTTTGATCGGGTCGGACACGGCCACCAGCCCGGCCAGTTGCCCGCCGACCGCGACGAACATCACAGTGCGGCCCTGCCGCTGCAACTCTTCCGCCCGAGCGTCCAGCGGGCCGAGGCCGTCCACCCCGCCGGATTCGAGCAGCGACCGCTGTCCGACCAGCACGGCCTTGCCCTCGACCGTGCCCCGCACCCCGCCGCCGGTCACGGACTCGAACCCGTTCACGGTCGGGAGGGTGACGCCGCGGTCCTTCGCCCCCTGGAGGACGGCCCGTGCGAGCGGGTGTTCGCTGTGCCGCTCGACGCCCGCGGCCATGCGAAGGACATCCGCCTCGGTGAACGACGGGGCGGGCACGCACTCGGTCAGCTTCGGCCGGCCCTCGGTCAGCGTCCCGGTCTTATCGACCACGACCGTATCGACCCGCTCCAGCGTCTCCAGTACCTCGGCGTTCCTGATGAGGACACCTTCCTTCGCACCGCGTCCCACGCCGACCATGATCGACATCGGGGTGGCGAGGCCCAGAGCACACGGGCAGGCGATGATGAGCACCGCGACCGCGTTGACGAACGCCCAGGCCAGGGCCGGCTGCTCCGGCTGGAGGACGGCCCAGGCGGCGAAGGTGAGAACGGCGACGAGCACCACGGCTGGGACGAAGTAGCCGGCCACCCGGTCCACGACCTTCTGGATCGGGGCACGGCTCCGCTGGGCGTCGGCCACCATGTTCACGATCCGGGCCAGCACGGTGTCCTGGCCGACCTTCTCGGCCACCATGAGGAACGAGCCGGTCTGGTTCACCGTGCCGCCGATCACCCGGTCCCCGACCGCTTTCTCCACGGGCAGCGGCTCGCCCGTGACCATCGCCTCATCGACCGCACTGCCGCCGTCCGTCAGTCGGCCGTCCACCGGGACTTTCTCGCCGGGCCGGACCCGCAGGGTGTCGCCCGCGTGGACCTGTTCGAGCGGGACTTCGTGCTCCCCGCCGTCGCGGACGACGCGGGCGACGGGCGGGGCCAGCGACAGCAGTTCGCGGATGGCGGTGCCGGTGCGGCGTCTGGCCCGCAACTCCAACACCTGCCCGAGTAGCACCAGGGTGACGATGCCCGCCGCCGCCTCGAAGTACATCTCCACGCGGCCGTGCCGCCGGAAGCTGTCCGGGAACAGGCCGGGGGCCAGAACGGCGACGAGACTGTACGAGAACGCGGCCCCGGTGCCGAGGGCGATCAGCGTGAACATGTTCAGGTTGCGGGTGACGACCGACCGCCACCCCCGCTCGAAGAACGGCCACCCGGCCCACAGCACGACCGGCGTGCTCAGCAGCAGTTGAACCCACGGGTGGAGTCCACCCAACCAGCCGTCCACCGGCACCCCGACCATCGGCAGCATGGCGAGGAGCAGCAGCGGGACGGTCAGCACGACCGCGACCCGGAACCGGCGGCTCATGTCGGTGAGTTCCGGGTCGTCGGCCTCCTCGCCCGCACGGGCCGTCTTCGGTTCCAGGGCCATGCCGCAGATGGGGCATGACCCCGGCCCGATCTGCTCGACCTGCGGGTGCATCGGGCAGGTGTAAATGACATCCTTTCCCTCGCCCGCCTTCGCGGGAACCGGCTTCGGGTCGGGAGGTCGTCCCGGTTCGACCCGGTGGTGCTCGTGGGCGGTCGCCGGAGGTGCGGGAACGGTTCCAGGCCCGCCGGCCAAGAAGGTCTGACGGCAGTGTTCGCTGCAAAAGAAGAACGCCCGGCCGTCGCGGTCGGCCCGAAGGGCGGTCGCTTCGTTGACGGTCATGCCGCAGACGGGATCGGTTGCCATCATTACTCCTCCACCGACGCGGAGCGGCGTCGGACGCATCGTCCTACTTGGCGAGGCGTGGGGGCGGTGACTTCTCGTGTGTGCCGTTCGCGGCGGGAGCCGGAACCGGCGGCTTCTGGGGCAGAGCCGCAGCCGCCTCCGTCTCCGGCATCTCCTCCGTTTCTTTTTCTTCCCTGGCCCGTTCGGACGCGACGTGTTCGGCGTCGGTCCTCGCCGCCAGGTAGCCGCCCAGTCCCATCGCGATGGCCCCGGCGGCGACCTCGGCCAGCCCCGCCGTGATAATGATGCCGGTCGCCTCCACCGCACCGGAGAGGCCCGCCGCCGCCGCGAACGGCACGGTCAGCCCGTCCGACATGCCGATCACGATGTCTCGCACGGTTTCCGAGGCGGTGAAGTGTTTCTCGACGTGTGGCGTTTGTGGCACGAGATAGTTCCGTTGCAACGGCTTTCCCGAACGGGACGAAGTCTCGGATCAGAAGACCTTCACTCGAACGCAACCGGCTTCAGCCGTTTCCGTTCCGCGTCGATGCCGGTGCCCTCGGAGAAGGCCGGCTGCACGCCACCCGTGCCCGGCACCCCCCGGTGAGCGTGAGCCGCCGCGACGCCGGCGGGAGGTCGAACGCCCCGATCGGGAAACGGGAGCACGGTGTCGAGCCGACGGCGGCGTGTTCCAATCAGCCGCCCACGTCGAGCGAGGCGAGTAACGCCTTCACCTTCTCCTCGACCAGATCGCGGACCTTGCGGAACTCGTCGTCGGGCAGTTCCTTCGGGTCCGGGATGTTCCAGTCCTCCCGGCGGTCGGCCATCACGAGCGGGCAGTAGTCCCCGCACCCCATCGTCACCGCGACCGTGATGCGGGTTCCGTTGAACGGCTCCAGCGACTTCGAGGTGTGGGTCGAGAGGTCGTAGCCCCGCTCGACCATGAACTGCACGGCCCGCGGGTTCACCTTGCCGGACGGCCGCGACCCGGCCGAGTGGGCGTCCACCCGGTCGCCCCCGTGGATGCGGGCGAACGCCTCGGCCATCTGGCTCCGGTTCGAGTTCTCGATGCAGACGAACAACACGCTCGGCTTGCTCATTTCTTCTCCTCCGGGACGGGTTCGGTACTTTCGAGCGGGCGGATCACCGCGAACGTCGGCACGGCCAGCAGTGCCCCGAGCACCGGGGCCGTCAGGTACACCCAAAGGTGGTCGAGCCGGCCGGACACGACCGCCGGGGCCAGCGACCGGGCCGGGTTCATGCTCGCCCCGCAGATCGGACCGGCGAACATCGCCTCCAGGGCGATCACCGCCCCGACCGCGATCCCGGCCGTGATCCCCTTCTCCCGCGACCCGGTGGAGACGCACAGTACGACCAGCATCAAGAACCAACTGAGGACCGCCTCCAACACGAACGACTGATGTGCAGCCCCGCGGGGTGCGGTCGCCCCGAGGGTCGCGGCGTCTGGGAACAGGCCCAACAGCAGCAGGCTCGCGGCCACCGCACCGACCGTCTGGGCGGCGGCATAGGGCAGGAGCTCGCGGGCGGGGAACCGGCCGGCGGTGACGAACCCGAGGGAGACGGCCGGGTTCAGGTGTGCCCCCGACACGTCCCCAAGGGCGTACACCAGGGCGAGCACCACCAGCCCGAACGTCAGGGCGATCCCCGGATGGGTGACCGCCCCGGTCAGGTCGTTCGTGACGATCGCCCCGGTCCCGGCGAACACCAGCACGAAGGTGCCGATCGACTCGGCGGCGAGGCGGCGGTGGAGGGCGATCATCGGGCGTTACCGTTGCTGCGTGAGTCGGGAGGGTTTCGGGTCGCGTCGGCGAACTACACAACGTCGTGCGGTGCCAGACGGCACTCCACGCCGGGACTGCCCAGTTCGATCTGGACCGTCGCGTGGGCGATCCCGAAGCGGTGGGCGAGTTCCTCGGCGAGCCGGTCGAGGAACGCGTCACCGGGGTGGCCCCGCGGCGTGACCAGATGAACGGTCAACGCGACCTCGGTCGTGCTCACGCCCCAGACGTGGAGGTCATGAACCTCGCTCACCTCGGGGAGGCCGCGGAGGAACGCGAGCACCTCGCCCGGTGCGATGTCGTTCGGGACGGCGTGCAGCGACAGCAGGACCGACTCCTTCAGCAGGCCCCAGGTGCCGGCGAAGATCACCAGGCCGATGACCAGTCCGATCGCCGGGTCGAGCCACGCCCACGCGGTCCACCACATCCCGACCCCGGCCAGCACCACGCCGACCGAGACCCCGGCGTCCGCGACCATGTGCAGGTACGCACCCCGCACGTTCAGGTCGTGCTTGCCGCCCCTCATCAGCATCAGGGCCGTGGCCCCGTTGATCAGCACCCCCGCCGCCGCGACCCCGATCATCATCGGCCCACCGACCGCGGCCGGCTCGGCGAGGCGGCGGACCGCCTCCCACACGATGCCGCCCACCGCGACGAGCAGCAGCATGGCGTTGGCGAGGGCGGCGAGGATGGTCGTGCCGCGGAGCCCGTAGGTGAACCGCTCCGAGGGCTTCCGCCTCGCCAGCACCAGGGCGACCCAGGACAGCACCAGCCCGATCACGTCGCCGAAGTTGTGCCCGGCGTCGGCCAGCAGGGCCAGCGAGTTGGCGTACAGCCCCGCCCCGACCTCGATCGCCACGAACGCGAGGTTGAGGCCGACGGCGACGAGGAACACGCGGCCCGTCGCGTCCGCGGCGTGACTGTGTGCATGGCCGTGATCGTGCTCGTGTGGGGTTGCGTTCATGCCGGGACGAGTTCCTGGGACGCGGGCAGGGTCGTCAGGGCCAGGAGCGGCCCCCGCCCGATCGGCGGCTCGACCTGCCACGGGATCAACGCCGCCCGGTCGGCGTGCTCGGTGACGACCTCGCGGACGTACCGGGCCTCGTGTGCCCGCCGCGACACCAGGACCGGGTCGGTCACGGCGAGCGGCGTCAGGCACTGGTTGACGACCCACGCGAACGGGGCGATGCCGGCCCGCTTCAGGTCGGCCTGGAGCTTCGCGGCCTCGTGGACCGGGGTGGCCTCCGGCAGGGTGACGATCAGTACCCGCGTGAAGTCCGGGTCGCGGAGCCGGGGCAGCAGGTGCTCGACCGCCTCCGGCATCCCGCTCGCCTGGCGGGTCACCTCGCGGTGGTACGCCAGGGCCGAGTCGAGCAGCAGGATCGTGTGCCCGGTCGGGGCCGTGTCGAGGACCACGAACCCGCCCTCGCCCTCCGCGACCGCCGCAGCGAACGCCCGGAAGACCGCGATCTCCTCGGTGCAGGGGGACCGCAGGTCCTCCTCCAGCATCGCCCGGCCCTTCGCGTCGAGGTCCTTCCCCGCGGTCGCCATGACCCCGGCCGCGTAGGCCGCCGTCTCGGCCCGCGGGTCGATCCGCGACACGGTCAGGTTCGGCACCTCGCCGTTCAGCGTGGCCGCGACGTGGGCGGCCGGGTCGGTGGTACTGAGCCGGACCGGGAACCCGCGGTCGGCCAGGGCCACAGCGACCGCCGCCGCGACCGTCGTCTTGCCGACGCCGCCCTTGCCCATCGTCATGATGACCCCGTGCCCGTGCCGGGCCAGGTCGTCGATCAACTCGCCCAGGTGCGGCACGTTCGGGGCCGGTGCGGTCGGCAAGACGTTGGCCGACATCGCGGCGGTCGAACCCATCGACCGCACGGCGGCGATTCCCACGAGGCCATGCGGGGCGAGCTCGATCACCGTCCGGGGCAGGTGGGAGAGGCCGGCGGGCATCTCCGACACGGCCCGGTCGGCCCGCCGTTCCATGACCGTGGCGACCGGATCGGTTCGGCCCGCCGCCCGGAAGACGCCGTTGATCACGAGGTGCTGGTTCCGCACACCGAGGGCCGCCAGTTCCCCCGAGGTCCTTTCCGCCTCGCGGAGGGCCGCCGCGTCCGGTCGGGCGACGAGGACGAGCGTGGTCGCCGCCGGGTCGCCGAGAGCCTTGACCGTGTCGGCGTACAGATTCTGTTGGGCCTGGAGTCCCGCGAGCGGGCCGAGGCACGAGGTGCCGGTCGTGTTGGCACTCAGGAACCCGTCCCACGCGGACGGGAGCGAGAGCAGCCGCAGCGTGTGGCCGGTCGGGGCGGTGTCGAAGAGGACGTGGTCGAAGTCGCCCGTCGAGGCGGTGCCGCCGAGGAGCCGGGCGAACTCGTCGAACGCGGCGATCTCCAGGGTACAGGACCCGGAGAACTGCTCCTCCATGCTCGCCACCGCGGCGGCCGGCAGCACCCCGCGGTACGGGGCGACCATGCTCTCCCGGTAGGCTTTCGCGGACGCCTCCGGGTCGATGTCCATCGCCCTCAGGTTCGGGACGCCGGGCACCGCCGTCGGCACGTTGCCGAGCGTGACCCCGAGCACCTCGTCGAGGTTCGAGGCCGGGTCGGTGCTGATGAGCAGCACCCGCTTGCCGGCGTCGGACAGTTTCACCGCCGCGGAGCACGCGACGGAGGTCTTGCCGACCCCGCCCTTGCCGGTGAAGAACAGCACCCGCGTGGGGCTCGTGAGGAACTCCATCAGACGACCTTTATCCGCGTGGTGCGGGTGGGTGGTGGGATCAGCAGCCGCCGGTCGAGCCACAGCACGACCCGCCGGCCGCGGGCTCGGTCACGAGCAGGCTCGTGACGACCGACACCCCGCTCCACGCGGCGAGCATCTGCCGGGACGGGTACACGCCCCGGCTGACGATGTGCCCGTTGACGCGGACCAGCGGCAGGGCGTGCTCGTCGCCGAGTGCCGCCTTCACGTCGTCGTGGGCGACGAACGCCTGGGGCTGCTGGGCCAGGTTGTACCGCTCGACGCTCACGCCCTGGTCCTTGAGCCAGGCGAGGTCGGCCGCGAACGTCGGGAGCACCGGATCGACCTTGGGTCCGCAGATCCCGGTCGAGCAGCACATCGGCCTATCGAACACTTGCAGCGTGGCCATCGTCGTCTCCTGGGATGGGGAAATGGTCGTCCCGCTCGTCACGGGCTTCACGGCGAACACCCGCACGCTGGCGGCGTACTCGTTCACGTCGAACCGGCCGAGGAGTGTGGCCAGTTCCGCATGCAACTCCGGGGCCGGGGCACCGGACCCGCAGCAGGCGGACGCGGCGTCCACCTTCGCGTAGGCGTTCAGGTCCTTCCCGGAGTCGATCACCTGCACCGCGTCGAAACCGGCCTCCTTCAGCATCCGCTCGTACTCGGCCACCGGCACGGCACCGGCCACGCACCCGACGTAGGCCGCGACGCTCCGTGCCAGTTCGTCGGGGAGTGGGTGCTTGAGGGCGATGTCCGACACCGCGACCCGGCCGCCGGGCTTGAGGACGCGGAACATCTCGCGGAACACGGCCGGCTTGTCCGGGGCCAGGTTGATGACGCAGTTCGAGATCACGCAGTCGGCCGAGCCGTCGGGCACCGGCATCGACTCCATGCGGGCCAGGTGGAACTCCGCGTTCGTCACGCCCGCCTTGATCGCGTTGAGGTTCGCCCGGCCGATCATCTCCGGGGTCATGTCGATGCCGATCGCCTTGCCCCCAGGCCCGACCCTCTTCGCGGCGAGCAGCACGTCGATGCCCCCGCCGCAGCCCAGGTCCACCACCGTCTCGCCGGGCCGCAGGTTGGCCGTGGCGGTCGGGTTGCCGCACGACAGGCCCATGTTGGCTTCGGCCGGCAGGGCCGCGAGTTCGTCCGGGGTGTAGCCGAACGCCAGGGCGACCGACGCCACCCCGGCGTGGTCGTTCGACAGCCCGCTCGCGGCCACGGCCGCGTACTTCTCCCGCACCCGGCCGGTGATCCCGGAGTCGCTCATGACCCGCTCCTTATCGTGAATCGTCGGTAAACGATCAGTTGGACGAAAAAAAACGCCGGCTACAGGCCGGCGACCAGTTCCTTGAGGCGGGCGAGCCCGTCCGGGTTGACGCAGTAGCACACTTTGGGGCCGTCCACCTCGCCCTGGATGAGCCCGGCCTCCTTGAGGATCTTCAGGTGCTGGGACACGGTGGACTGGGCGAGCGGCATGGCCTCGACCAGTTCGCCGCACACGCACGCCGTGCGGGCGAGCAGGATGCGGAGGATGCGGACCCGGGCCGGGTGGGCCACCGCCCAGGCCAGTGCGGCAAGACCCTTATCGGCCGCCGCGGAGTCGGGAACCGCACGGGCCGCGACCGCCGCCGGGACGCAGCAATCGGGGTCGAGCGGGGCAACGGCTTTCTTCTGGCGTGCCGGCATGGGGCCTCTCTTATCGTCTATCTACGATGAACTGTAACTGTCTCGCGGCATGAAGTCAACACCGCGGTCACCTGCGTCCCGATCTCGGGGATGCGAACTCGTCCTCGTTGTGGTGTCGGTGATGTGGCGACAGGAAATGACGCGGCCGCCTCCGGGGGGACGGAGGCGGCCGGTGGGGTGCTGGGAATAGGGCCGGACTTGTCGGAGGAGGGTCGGGAGCGGGAGTACTCCGTCGGCCGTCGCCGGGGGAGGCTCGGGCCGGGTTCTATCGTCTGCGACCACGACCTCGGGGGAAGGCTTCGGTCGTCACCGCGGCTCGCCGGGGGAAGCTCGCCGCGAACGTGAGGGGGTAAAGCAGCCGGCGTGCCGGTCGCGTCTTTACGACGGGCCCGGAACCGGGCCACGGGCGTAACCACTTGTCTGTTCACGGGCTGGTGTAGCAAGGTTTCTGCGACGAGGGTCGATTGCCCGGCGGGCGGCCCGGCCGATCCGGTAAAAAGTACCAGTGCCGCCGGTAAGTCCGGCCGGGGTCCGTTCACTTCTGACCGATCGCGACCTCCGGCCAGCTGGTCAGTCCCTTGACCCGTCCGCCGACGCCACGGCGGCCATGAAGGCCGCGAGTTTCGACTCGTCCAGCCGGCCGGCACTGCGGAGTCCCGAGCACACGTCCACCCCGAAGGGCCGCACGGCCTGGATCGCGTCAGCAACATTCTCGGAGTTCAACCCGCCGGCCAAGAAGACCGGCACCCGCACGGCATCGACGACCCGCCGGCTGACCGACCAGTCGTGGACCCGGCCGGTGCCGCCGAGCAGTTTCACAGCCAACGGAGGGCGGGCCATGCCGGTGGTGACGGTGCGGATCACGAGGGACGGGACGACGGCCGACCAGAAGCGGGAGATCGTCGCGGAGATCACCGCCACGCTCCAGCGGGTTCTCGGCAAGAAGCCGGAACACACGCACGTCATCATCGAGGAGATCGACCCGGAGAACTGGGGGTTCGCCGGGATGCTCACCACCGAGTACCGCCGGCAGCAAACCTGACCGGGGCGTCGTCGCTTGATGTCGCCACGACCCCGGCGTCGTGGCGGTTCGCACACCGGACCTGCCGGGACTCCACCGACGACGCGGTGGTCGCCCCAACACCGCCTGGAGACGCCATGCCGCATTTCGTCTGTGAGACCTTCTGGTGGCTGCGGTCGTGATCGTCGTCTTGTGGACGGGAATAGTTTACCTTCTCTACCGACTCGCAGCAGGGTGGTTTTGACCGCCGTCTCTCTTTGCCGTTGGCGTCGTGGCGGCTCTCGCCACCCGGCACGTCACTGAGATCATGTCGCAGAACATTATCCCCAAGTGAAGACGACCGCACTGGTCAATCCAGGGCCGAGCGAGGCGAAGATTTGACCAGTGGGGTCGGCTTTGCTGTCCATATTGCCGGAAATGCAGCGGGAAAATCAGCGGCACGGCAATTGCTATGCCAGCCAATCGGCCTTGATCTTTTCCTCAAAAAATACCGTTGTCACTTGAGCGGGAAGGCCATAGTCTAGCTACGCCTTGTTGAGAATTAATCTCAACAAGGCGGCAGGCTCGCTCCGCTAACCGCTTGTTCGGCAACCGTGCCGCTCACCGCTGGCTCGCAATGCAGCCACACGACAGACTTCGCCTCTTCTACCATTCGTGAGGGCATCATGCGAGCCGCTCGTCGTCGGGGTTTTACGTTGATCGAACTGCTGGTCGTCATCGCCATCATCGCCGTCCTCATCGGGCTACTGTTGCCCGCCGTCCAGAAGGTGCGGGAGGCGGCGGCGAGGATGAGTTGCACCAACAACCTCAAGCAGATCGGCCTCGGCCTCCACAACTACCACGACGCCAACCACGTCTTCCCACCGGGGTTCACGGCCATCGTCGGGCCGGGCGGCGATACCAGCCCCGGATGGGGCTGGGGGTTCTACATCCTGCCGTACATCGAACAGGACAACTTATTCCGGTCGCAGACGAACCTCAACCAATCGGTGACTGCCTCGCCCCTGCTGCGGCAGAAGATCAAGATTTACTCCTGCCCCTCCGACATCCAAACGGAGCCGTTTCAGGTGTACGGGCCGGGCGGCGTTCCGCTGTCGGGTGTAATGGCCGCACCGTGCAGCTACGGTGCGTTTGTCGGGGCGGACGAATCGGAAGTCTCGACCGGGGACGGTAACGGCCAGTTCCACGGTTGCTTCTATCGCAACAGCAGGACGAGGATCACCGACATCACGGACGGTACGAGCCACACTGCCCTGGTCGCAGAGCGGGCGGTCGGAATCTCTCAAGGAACGTGGGCAGGTGCGATCCCCGGTGCGAGGCAGCGGCTCGGCCCGAAGAACCCCGCCTATGCCGCAACACCGAACGCAGACTTCGACCCGGATCAATTCGTTCTGCTGCACGCTAATGTCATCACCCCCACGCTCGACCAGTCGAACGACGGCGGCACTGACGATCCGTCCAGTTTCCACACCGGGGGAGCTAACCACGTTTTCGGAGACGGTTCCGTTCGGTTCATCAGGAGTCCCGGTGGGGTCAAGGGTTCGCCTCCCCCGGCTGATCGACTGGCATATTGGGCGGCAGGGACGAGGGCTGACGGCGATTTCACGGGGGATAATTGACATGCGACAAGCATCCCTCCTGCTGATGCTTTCCCTGTTCATGTTCGGTTGTAGCCGAAGCGATGTTCCGAAGGAGAAGTATTTCATCGGCGAGCCGGTCGATCACTGGCTTGAGGAAATCAAAAGCCCCGATCCGAAGAAACGTAAGAAGGCCGCAGACATTCTCGGCAACGTCGGACCAGCCGATGAGCGGTCCGTCCCGGCATTGATCGAGGCCGTGAAAGACAAGGACGCCAAAGTTCGTGACGCCGCCGTGCTTGGCCTCTCCAAAATCGGGCCACCGGCAGCATCGGGGGAGTCGGTTCTAGTTGAAGCAACGAAGGACAAAGACCCGACCGTTCGGACTCATGCGGCGACCGCTTTGGAAAGGGTGCGGGGAACAAAGTAGCCGTGTCTTGCACTGACAAACAAGTTCGCCACCGATTTCGCTCCCGACCCCACGGTAATCCGTGGGGTTTTTCGTTGTGGTTGTCCATGCTGCTAATGAGGCGATTCGGGGGCTGGCCGGGGGGTTATCTCCGCGGCAGGCCGGGCCAATTGTTCACCGTGCGACCCGCGAGGAGGACTTGGGCCGCAGGTGACTATACCCCACCGTCAGGAGCAGAAGGGCACGGGCCGGCTGTCGAGCGGTCGCGAGCAGCTGGTCGAGTGTCGCGGCACCGACCGAAGGCGGCCCGGTCACTCCGAGCGAGACGCTCATTCTGTTGCGGTTTCGCGGGACGCGTCGGAGTTCACCGACGTGCTGCACGTGGCGGGCGTGGAGGTGGGCGGCTGGCTACCGGGTGTTGCGGGCCGAGGGGACGGCGATCCCGAACGCCATCGCGGCCTGCTGTTCCACCTGCGGGACGCGACCGGCGGTACAGGGCCGGGCAACGCCCGCCCCTTTATTCGGCGTATTCGGCCCCGGCGGACGCAAGTTACCCGCCGGCGGGCGTTGCCCTGTACGGCGAACACCTACTCCCCGCGGTCGGGCATTCCGCCGCGGGTCCTCGGCGGACGCACATCAGGAGATCACACATGCGGTACTCGTTCCTCTCGCTGGCGGGCGTACTGGCGGTCGCCGGGCTGGCCGGGCTGCCCTCGCGGGCGACAGCCCAAGACCCCGGCCATGACCGGTTCCACGACCAGCTGGACCACAACCGGTTCCACCGCCAGTTGGACCACCAGGACGCCCACCGCTACCCGATGACGTGGGGGCAGCACGGGCAGCTGCACGACCAACTCGGGCACGACCGGTTCCACGACAAGCTGGACCACCGCCAGTTCCACCGCGACAGCTACGGCCAGCCGTACCAGGGGTACTCCGGGTCGTACTACCAGCCGTCTCCCTTCCAGGGCTACGCCGTGCCGGCGTTCGGCAACCAGGGGTACTCCGGCTACGGCGGGACGTACCCGTCCCCGTACCAGGGGTACGGCGTACCGGCCTACGGCTACCAGGGGTACTCCGGGTACGGCGTCCAGGGGGGTCGGCCCTCGTTCTACTACGGTCGGTAGGAACGCGGCGGGGCGTCTTCTCACCACCCACCTGCGGCCGAGCGGGTGGGTCGTTTCGTTCCGCCACGCCCGAGGCACGCCACGCAGCCCGGCCCCCACCCCTTGCCAGGCCGCGTGGCGTGCCGCTTCGGGCGGTACGCCGAGAGTCGTTCCGGCTCGATCACGAAGGCGACCGCGAGCGGGCCGCGTCGGCGGGATTCCCGGGCGGTGTCCCGGACCCGTGGCGGGTGTCGCCGTGGCGGCACAACCGACCGCAGGCGTGGCCACCGCTCACAAGGTCCGTTGCCCCCTCCCGGCCGGCTAATCTGCCGGCCGTCCCCCGTGAGGGCGTGGCGTCGTCCGGCGGGTGCGGCAGAAGTCGCGGCCGGCGGCCGCTTCACGGCCGCTTCACCGCCCGCCGCCCCGCCGGCGGTAGGCGAAGAAGCCCAACTCGAAGAGGGCGACGCCCGCCAGGAAGAACCCCGCCATGGTGATCGCGTCGGGGGACGGGGTGACGACGGCGGCGACGACCGCCAGAAGCAAGTAGGCGGCCCGCCGGACTTCCCTGGTGCGTGCCGGTCGTTCGTTCATCACTTCCCACTCCGAGCCGAACCGCCCCGCGAGGTCGGCGGCGTGGCTCTCCCCTTTGTATCGACAACTGGGGTCCGGTTCGCCGAGTCGCGGCCACTCCGCGTCCGGCACCCTGTGCGGCAACTTGCCTCCAAGCCAACGCTCGCAGCCCTACCACGGCCGTGTTCCCGGCTCGTTCGCCGCCTCCGTGTGGAGGACGTGCAATCCGCTGGCCCCGATCCGCACCGCCGTGCAGGTCATCCAGAAGCCAGACGCCGACCGGCCGTCCTTCATCGCGGGACGACACATTGGCGACCGTCAAACGCTCCTCGACGTGGTGGCCGGTCTGGAAGGCGAGAAGGCCGAGGCCGAACTGAACAGAGAGGACGGGTTGGCGGCGATCCGGGCCGAAGAAGACGACGCCGGCCTGCTTCGGGTCGAGGGCGTCCCGTTCTTCGTCGTGAACGGCGACCTAACCCTGTCCGGGGCACAGCCGCCGGATGCGTTCCTCGCCGCCTTCGACCGGGCTTCCGCACGACCCGCGACTGCATCGGGAGGCGTCTGCCCGACGACCTCGGGGAGCGGCCCGCCGTGCTGAAGGCCGGAGAAGCCTGGCAAGCACAGCCAATTCCGCTCGCAGCATCTTGAAGATCGCGGGGCGACCGCGGGCGTTCAGTAACCCTTCACGCTCCCGGCCACGGGACGATCATACCCACCTGCCGCCGGTACTCCTCGTAGGTGCCGCCGAGGGCGTTCTTCAAATCCCGCTCCTCCAACAACACGCCGACGAAGATGTAGGCCGTCGTCATCCCGGCGAACAGCAGGTGCCCCCACGTCATCGTCGGCGTGAACCAGAAGGCGATCAGGAACCCCAGCATGATCGGGTGCCGAACGAACTTGTACAGGGCCGGGGTGCGGAACGGCGGCGGGGTGTGCGGCTGCCCCTTGGCGTAGCGGACCACCTGCCGCAGCCCGAACAAGTCGAAGTGGTCGATCAGGAACGTGGAGATCAGCACCAGCACCCAGCCGACGCCGAACAGCACCCACAGGGCAGCGGCGACCGGGTATTCGACCGCCCACACTACCCCCGGCAGCGGACGCCACTGCCGGAACAGCAAGATCAGCAGCACGCTCGACGCCAGGACGTAGGTGCTGCGTTCGACTTGCGTGGGGACGATCCGGGTCCACCGCCGCTTGAAGGCGGGCCGGGCCATGACACTGTGCTGGACGGCGAACAGGCCGAGCAGCAGCACGTCCATTGCCACCGCCTCGCCCAGCGGCACCACGGCCCCGGAGTCGATGGACTTCGGGACGACGAGGTTGCCGACGAACCCGATGGCGTACAGGAACGTGCCGAGGAAGATCAGGTAGCAGAACAGGCCGTAGGACAACGACACTGCCTTCGTCGTCGGGCAGGCGTGGCCCCCGACCTTGCAGGCCGAGCCGTCGCCGGTGGTCGTCGGCTCGCCGTCCGGCTTGCGGGCCATGACCAGTCCTCCCTGTGTGGTGGACGACGTGACGTAGCCCGTCCACCCGTGGAACGTGGCGTCGGTGAACCCGGCGTCGGTGAGCATCCGAAGGAGCGACCGCCCCTTGACCGCACCGGCGATTCAGTCGGACCACGCCCCCTTCTTCTCCACCTGCTCGTCCGTCACCGCCTCGCCCAACAGGATGTCGGCCATCTGCAACCGGCCACCGGGGCGAAGAACCCGGAAGACCTCGGCCAGCACCTTCGGCTTGTCGATGCAGAGGTTGAACACCCCGTTCGAGATCACCACGTCCGCCGTTCCGTCTCTGACCGGCAGGCGGTCGGCCTCGCCCTGATGGAACTCGACGTTGGCGACCGCCGCGGCCACGGCGTTGTCGGTGGCCTTCTTCACCATCTCCGGCGTCAGGTCCACGCCGATCACCCGACCGGACGGCCCGACCTTGCGGGCGGCGAGGATGCTGTCCACCCCGGCCCCGCAGCCGATGTCCACTACCGTCTCGCCGGGGTGAAGGGCGTGCAGGCCGAGCGGGTTCCCGACCCCGGCGAACGACTCCACGACCACGGCGGGCAGGCCGTCGATCTCGGCGGCGTCGTAGTCGAGCGTCTTGGCACTGGCCGGGCCGTGCGGGTGCCGCTGCGGGGCGGTCGGGTCGGTGGCGACCGTGACGAACCGCTGCTTGATCTTCTCCTTCATCTCGTTCACGCTCTCCACGGCGGCATCCTCAATTCTTGTCGGATTTCCTGGGGGCGGGTTCGAGCCACACGTTGTTCGCCGGGTTGATCGGCGGCGTGTCCACCGTCACGAAGTACGCCTTCCCGTCCCCGACCTTCTCGAACTTGTGCCGAACGCCCTTCGGGATGAGCATGTAGTCGCCCGGCCCCATCACCATCGTCTCCTTCCCCAACGTGCATTTCAGCTTGCCTTCGAGGACGTACATGCGGTGAACCCCGTCCGGGTGGAAGTGCAGCGGGATCGTGCCGTTGACCTCGACCAGCAGCGACCACACGTCCTTGCCCTTCTCGACCGCCCAGTACCGGGCCACGCCGAGATCGGCCACCGGGTCTTTCTTCATGACCTCCGACCGGCTGACCATCAGGCCCGGTTCCTCGACCTCCTTCTCGTGCTTCGGCGGCTGGCCGGACGCCTTCTCGTGCTTCGGCGGGTCGGCCACCACCGGCATCAACGGCAGCAGGGCGACGAACCCGGCGACAACCAACAACGGCTTCATGGCGACCCCTCCGTGAACGAAGAACCACCCGCACGATAGGGGTGCGGCTCGGAGGGCGTTACAGACGACGGGTGATACCCCGGAGCAAGGCCATAAGCGGTGCTTATGGGGCGAGATCGGGGGCGGGATTGGCGTCGAGGAAGTTCGAGAACAGCCGGGCCGGGAGCGACGGCACCCGCCTGCGGTCCCGCACCACGAACATGTCCCGGTCGCAGTGGATGTCCTCGACCTCAAGGGCGTGCAAGCTGCCGGACTTGAGTTCCTTCTGGACGGCGAGGGCGGACAGGACGGCCACCCCGACACCCCGGTGGACGGCCTCCTTGATGGCCTCGTTGCTGCCGAGTTCGAGGGCGACCCGGAGTTCGGCCAGCGACCGCCCGGCCCGGTCCAACGCCTTCTCGAAGCAGTGCCGCAGCCCGGACCCGGCCTCCCGCACGATCAAGGGGTGGGCGGCGAGTTGGTCCGCCGTGACCTTCTTCTTCCGGCTCAACGCGTGGCCCGGCGGGGCCACGAGTACCATGCGGTCGCCGGCGAGAAAGCGAAACTCCAGATTCGGGTTGTCCGACTTCCGCCCGACCAGCCCGACGCTGACCTCGCCCCGCTCCACCTGCCCCATCACGGCCACGCTGTCGCTGACCGCGGCCCGAACCCGGACGTGTGGGTACTTCTGGCCGAACACGGACAGCAGGGCCGGGAGCAGGTGCTCGCCGGGGATCGAACTGGCGGCGATCACCAGTTCTCCGGCGACCGGCTGCTCGTGGCCGGTGACCTCCCGGCGGGCCTCCCGGTGCAGGTCGATGATCCGCTGGACGTAGGCGTAGAGCTTCCGCCCGGCCTCGGTCAACAGCACCCGCCCGCCCTTGCGGTCGAACAGGCTCCTGTCGAGGGCTTTTTCGAGGCCCTGGATGCGTTGGCTGACCGCCGCCTGGGTCAGGCCGAGTGCCTTCGCCGCCGCGGTGAAGCTGCTTAACTCCGCAGCCTTCGAGAAGGTTTCCAGGTGGGGCAGTTGCTCGCTGTCCGGGTCCACGGGATTACCGCCGTTGTTAGGTCCACCATACTCCCCCAGAGCGATTCTACGGACGCCCAGTCGGGCCGAATCGGCCGCTCACCCCCGCCACCCGACCGCCCTCGCCCACTCCTCGAACTGGCGGCGTCGCCAGTTCCAGTCGGTCGGCGGTGGTTCGCCATCGCGGGCGGCGGGCCGGGTGGCCGGGGCCCGCCGTGGTGGTTACACTGGCCCTTCCGCCCGCTCACCCCGACGCCCGCGGCCGCCCCGGCGGCCACCCGCCGCCCCCAGGCGGCCTCCGGCGAGGAGACCCTCCCGATGCGACCCTCTGCCCTGATGGCGGCGGCACTGGCCCTCGCGGCCGGCGTGGGCCTCGCCGACGAGCCCCCGGTCGTCGGCAAGCCCGACGCCTTCAAGACGCTCGTGAACCCGGCGTGCTCGCACTGCCGCGACGAGGCCAAACGCCGGGCCGCCGACCTGAAGCCCGACGACCGGGTGCTGGCGTGGACCCGCGGGTACTCGGACGGCGGGGCCATCCCGTTCCGGTTCTTCCTGAACCCGTACCGGGTGATCTCGGACAGCTACGGGGTGTTCGTGTACGACCCGGACGCCGGGTTCGCCCGCGGGTTCGCCCCGTCCTACGAGTTCCGCTTCCACGGGTGGCGGAACGGGGTCATGGTGATGAGCCACAAGGACGGGACGCTCTACTCGTGCCTGTCCGGGCTGGCCTTCGAGGGGCCGAAGAAGGGGACGCGGTTGCAGCCCGTCCCGGCCGTCGTGAGCGACTGGGGGTGGTGGCTGGACAAGTACCCGGACGCCGTCGCCTACCACATGTTCGACAAGTACAAGCCGGTCGAACTGCCCGGCGGGGAGAACGCCGACGCGGTGAAGTCGCGGGTAACGCCGGACCCACGCCTTCCCGCGGGCGACGAGGTCCTCGGCGTCTGGACCGGCAAGGCCGCACGGGCGTACCCGGTCGCCGCCCTGGAGAAGGGCGGCATCGTCGCCGACGCCGCCGGCGGGGAGCCGCTGGTCGTCCTGTGGGAGCCGAAGACCCGAACGGCATCGGCCTACCGCCCGGTCGCCTCCCAGCCGAGGACGTACAAGGCCCCCGCCCCCGACGAGTCGGGCGTGTCGAAGCCCGACGCGGGCGTTCCCGCCCCGACCGGGACGCCGGTCGTGCCGGCCCGGAAGCTGACCCTCGCCCTCGCCCCGAAGGACGCGGCCGGTCGCTTTCAAGACGCGGAGACGAAGTCGCTGTGGGACGTGGCCGGGCGGTGCGTGTCGGGCGACCTCAAGGGCTACACCCTCGAATGGCTCGATAGCGTTCAGGTGAAGTGGTTCGCGTGGGCGGCCGAGTACCCGGAGACCTACCTGTTCGAGGGGCCGAAGGCCCCGGCCGACGCGAACAAGGCGGTGAAGGCCGTGGCCGGCACAGCCGAGTTCCTGCGGCTGCTGCCCAAGCCGTTCGCCACCGTGAAGGCCATCGACTCGAAGGCCCGCACGGTGACGCTCCTGGCGGACGGGGAGAAGGAACCCAGGACGTGGCCGCTCGAACCCGACGCCGAGGTGAAGGTGGGCGGGTGGTGGGGGCGGCTCGACCAGTTCAAGCCCGGCGACCGGGTGTGGGTGTGGCTCAAACTCGACCGGAAGAAGAACCCGGTCTCGGTCGTCATGCTGGCCGACGAGGTGACCGAGTGGGACATGCACGGGGGCCTGCGGCCGAAAGCCGCCGAGAAGCCGAAGTTCAAACCCGACGAGATCGACGCGACGCGAACTGCACAGCGGGCGTGGCTTCGGAAGCGGTGGACCGACGAGGGTCTCCCCGGCACGCTCACGTTCCTCCACGTCTTCAGCGGGGAACTGGAACTGACGCTCGACCACGAGGCCATGCGGTGGGGGCGGTCGCTCAACGCGGGGGACACGGTTCACCTCCAGGCGGACCCGCCCATCAAGGCCGTGGTGAAGGCGGTGGCCCCGTGGCGGGAACGGACGGTGCTTCGGCTCGTGGTCGGCGAGTTGGAGTCGTCGGAACTGAAGATCGGGCAGCGGCTCGCCCTCAAAATGACCCCGCCAGCGGAAGCCGTGGAGACGAGCGATTACCCGCCCGACCTGGGCCGGGTTCGGGCTAGGGCCGAACGGATCGAGTGGTTCCTCGCCAGCACGTATTGCACCTGCGGGGTGAGTAAGGACGTTTGCACCGGGCACTTCTACACGCTCGCAAGCTGTAACCCGAATGGGTGCGGGATGCCGAACAGCCGTCGGGACGACCTCGGGAAGATGATTGACCAGGGGATGACCGACCGGCAGATTTTCGACGAGCTTCTGAAGAAGGCGGGACCGCTGCTGCTGCGGCCGCACCTCATGCCGTGACCGGCCACCCGTCCGGAGTGGGGCTGCCCCAGGTGAAGGGGCGACGCCGAAGTACCGTGCGACCGACCGGGCGGCCCCGCGTCTCCCGGAGCGGGTGCGGGTGGTGGAAGGCAACCGGGACGCGGTCGGAACGGTCCAGACGCTACTCTCGCGGGCCGCGACAGCCTGACGGTATCGGACCTGCCCGGCGACGGGCCCGCCGGACGGAGGACTCGACCGTGGACACCTGCACGAAGTGCGGCTCGGTCTCGACCGAGCGGGGGCTGCTGATGGTCAAGGGGAGCACCGGGTGGGACATCCGGTTCCGCCGGCACGGGGCGTCCCGGTTCAGCCGCAAGCGGGAGGTCGAGGCGGTGGCCTGCCTGGCCTGCGGGCACGTCGAGTTGATGCTGAAGGACCCGCCGGGCGAGCGGGCCGGCGGGGGTGACGGGGACCCCTAGCATCGCCCGGCGGGCGTCGCGTTACCCCTTCACCACCAGCCGATACCGTCGGTCGGCCTCGGTCCAGTCGATGAACTTGAGGAACTTCTCGACGTACTCGGCCTTCTTGTTCTGGTAATCGACGTAGAAGGCGTGTTCGTACACGTCGATCACCACCAGCGGGGCGGCCAGCCACAGCGGCCCTTGGGCGTGCTCGTCGCTGACCACGTTGTACAGCCGGCCGTTCACCGGGTGCAGGACCAGCATCGCCCACCCGGCCGCCGCCCTCGCACTCGCCACGAAGTCCGCCGCCCACCTGTCTATCGACCCGAATCGCTTCTCGACTGCCTTCTTCACGACCTCGGGCGGGTCCGCCGCCTTGAGGGCCAGCCCGTCGAAGTAGAGTTCGTGCAGGATCACGCTGTTGCCCCGGCTCGACTTCTGCCGCTGTAACGTCTCGAACGCGGCCGGGTCGATGGCCGTGCCCTTCAGGAAGGCGTCCTCGAACTTCTGGTCGATGCCGACGAACGACTTCAGGGCCCCGCCGTAGTGGGCACTGTGGTGCGGGGCGATCTGGGCCGCGGAGAGAAAGCCGGGAACCTCCTTGTGCCGCAGCGGCTTCGGGGTGCCGGTGATCAGCCCGCTGCCGGCGTAGGGCGACTTGTCGGCCTCGTCGGCCTCAGCGAATCCCGGCACCAACAGCGAGCCGGCGGCGGCACCGGATGAGGCGAAGAAGAAGCTGCGGCGGTCCATCGGGTTGTCCCCAGAAATGCGAGGGCGAAGTGTCGTGGCCGGTGTGCCGGCAACGTCACCTTACCGCCGGCTGCGGGGCCAGTCGAGGGGCAGCCCGCGGTGCTCCCCGCCCGCCCACCGGGAGTGCCGAAACGAACCGGCCGAAGCCGCTCCCAGGGCCGGCACCAAGTTTACGATCTGTACCGTCGAGGTGGAACCGCCTCATCAGCCGGTCGTCCGCGGGGCGGAACCTTCACCCGGACGCCGCGACGGCTTCGGACGCGGGCCCCTCCTTCTTCTTCCGGGGGGGCGGTCGTCTGGAGTCCGCTCTGCTGGGGCCGCCTGACGGGCAAGATGCGTCGCGGCCAGCCGCTGCCGAAGACGAGCCGATTGAACAGCCAGCTAAGCATCGACAAGGGGCCGCCGGTTCCCGACGAGTACGTCTACCGGGTCGTGGACGCGATCGACGCGGTGGCGAAGGAGACCGGCAGGACGGTGCCGCAGGTCGCGTTGAACTGGCTGTTGCAGCGGCCGACCGTGTCGTCGGTCATCATCGGAGCTCGCGACGAGCAGCAACTCCGCGACAACCTCGGGGCGGCCGGCTGGAACCTGTCCCCCGAGCAGGTGGCGAGACTGGACGAGGCCAGTACGATGACGCCGGCGTACCCGTACTGGCACCAGCGGGGATTTGTCGAGCGGAACCCGCCGCCGGTCGGCTGAGCCGCTCGCGGAACCTCCGGCCATCCGGTCATGTTGTGGACCGGGTTCACCGCTTCAACGCCCCGAAGGTGGCAAAGCACAGGTGCTTGTGCAGCACCTCGGGGTCGCGGAACCCGGCCCGCGTCATGAGGCCCAGCTGGTAGCCGGGCGGCCGCGGGGTGTCCTCCTTTTCGATGTAGGCGAACACGTCGTCGCGGTACTGCTCGCCCTTGAGGCCGCCGACCCGGCCCCCGAGAACAGTCTTCGGGAAGCGACCGCCTGGCACGTCGCGGCCCTGCGGGCGGCCGGTCGCATTGACCGCAAGATCGTGGCCCGTGCCGAGGCGGCGGTCGCGGCGGATCCGGTCGGGTCGTTCGCGTTCGCTGCCGACGGCCGTGCAGGTCCGCACACGGGTCTTCACGTCCGAGGGCAGAGGAAGCAAAAACGCACTTCGTTTCGTTTTTCGTCGATCGCCGACGCATCGCAGTCGGGATGCGGAGAGAAGTGTAGCCGTCGGACCGATCCGCCGCCAAGGCCGATCATCACGATCACGCAGTTGCATGTCGGTGTCCGGTGTCCGTCCCAGCAATGAACGATGAACAATTTGCCCGAGTAGCCGCAGTCCGTGCGGTGTGGTACTCTGGGCGTTCCTACCGGGAGAGACACCATGTCGCGGTAGATACTGTTCAGTCTGATGTCGTGCTTGCTACTCGGTTCACCCGCAGTGGGTCGGGCCGACGACGCCGAGGACAAGGCGGTCGCGTTCGTGGAGGGTCTGAATGGCGTGTCACCCGCGATGAGAAATTGCCCGGTAAACCTGTCGTTGCGGTGAAGTTGAGCCGCACGGCTGTGACGGACGCGGGACTGGAGGAACTCCCCGCGTTCAAGAAGATCACCACACCCTCCCTGAACAAAAGGCACATGACAGACGCGGGAGTGAGGGAACTCCAGAAGCCGCTGCCGAAGTGCAAGATCCAATAATGAGCCGGGCTACCCTGGTGGTTCGGCCACGCTGCCGATGTCGCCGTGCAAGATTCGCCAGTGACACACACGGGAGCCCACCCGAGGGAAAACAATGAGACTGGTTACAACCGAGACACGTCGGTATCTGTTGCAGGCCGTGCTGGCGGTCGGCGGGTTGTTGTGGCTCGTCGCCCCGGTTACGGCGTTTGAAATCGTGGCATTTAGCCCGGACGGCAAGACACTGGCTTCGGCGGGCTTGAACAAGACGATCAAGCTGTGGGAGGTCGCGACCGGCAAGGAGAAAGCCACACTCAAGGGACACGAATCCGACATCGTATGCTCTGTGGCGTGGAGCCCGGACGGCAAGACACTGGCCTCGGGGGGTAACACGATCAAGCTGTGGGAGGTCGCGACCGGCAAGGAGAAAGCCACACTCAAGGGACACCAGAGGGGCAACGCTTTCATCGGTGGCGTAACCTCTGTGGCGTGGAGCCCGGACGGCAAGACGCTGGCTTCGGCGGGCGACGACAAGACGATCAAGCTCTGGGACGCGGCAACGGGCAAGGAGCAGGCCACACTCAAGGGACACGAATCCGACATCATCTCTGTGGCGTGGAGCCCGGACGGCAAGACGCTCGCTTCGGCAGGCAGCAAGACGATCAAGCTCTGGGACGCGGCAACGGGCAAGGAGCAGGCCACACTCAAGGGACACGAATCAGCCATCAACTCTGTGGCGTGGAGCCCGGACGGCAAGACACTGGCTTCGGCGGACGGCAAGACGATCAAGTTCTGGGACGCGGCAACGGGCAAGGAGAGGAATGAGTGACCGAGGCGATAACCTCGACTCGACCTCGACTCTTTGACTCGCCGCGTGCGAGCGTTTCGTCGTTACCGGGCTTCCGCTCCTCGCCGTCACGCACGTCGGCGAGTGAGAAAGGAAGCGGCGACCACACGCTCTTGCACCCGGCGACGGATCGGTCATGCTCGGGGCAACTCCACGAGGGCGACCGATGACCGAAGCGGAATGGCTGGGGTGTGGCAAGCCGGTGCTCATGGTGCGTGCCCTCGGGGAGGAGGCGAGTGCCCGGAAGTTGCAGTTATTTGCCGTCGTCGTTCTCCAGGGACCGGACGGTCTGTACCCGGAGCCGGAAACGCACCTTGTGATGGCGGAACGGTTCGCCGACGGGCTGATCGGGGCGGCCGACCTCCGCCGGTCGTGGGGGAGCGGGGCGGAGGTGCCCGCCGTGCCCGAGCGTGCCCACGAATGGGCCGAATGGGCGGCGATCGGAGACACGGAAGAGTACGGGCCGCGATGGGCGTTCGATATGATGGCCCGGTTCGTTCGGGAGGTCTTCGGGAACCCGTTCCGCCCGGTCGCATTCGCCACCGATTGGCGGACCGACACGGCCCTCGCCCTCGCCCGGCAGATGTACGAGGCGTGCGACTTCTCCGCGATGCCGATCCTGGCCGATGCCCTTCAAGACGCGGGGTGCGACGACTCCGAGATCCTCGACCACTGCCGGGGCGACGGGCCGCACGTGCGTGGGTGCTGGGTCGTGGATCTCGTGTTGGGCAAGACGTAGTTGCACCCGACGACGGTCGTCCGTGCAGCCTGCGACCTCCGAGAAGATACCACGACGGGTACGTTGCCGATGACGGTGCGGTGCAGCCCGCACGCGTCCGCGAGATCGGTCCGGATCAGGTCCGTCGCCCGTCCCGGTAGAGCCGTAAACGCTTTGACCGCCCCGCTCTCGCAACCGGCATCGGCCGCACACCACGACGGGGTGTTCCTCACGGTGCGGCACCAGCATTGCCCTCGCCGTTCGGCACCGGCGGGGCCGCGGGGCGGATTCGCAGTCGGAGCGAGGCCGTTCGCCCGCGTAGGTCCGCGAGTCGTTCGAGCAAGCCGTCCACGGTCGGCGACGCGGGTTGCACCGCACCGTCCGCGACACCGAGGCAGAGAAGTTCCTCGACCCGATCGAGTGCCGCGTCGGCCTGCGTCAGTGCCCGCTCGGCCGTCTGGTTCGGCCGTGGGTCGGCCCCCGCCTGGTCGAGGGCGAGTGAGACGCTGGTCAGCAGCTTCTGCGTGTGGTCGAGCAGGGCCGAGGCCGCGATCAGTGGGTCGGTGCGGGCCGGGGGCTGTTGACGCTCGGCCCAGACCCGGAGTGCGTCCGCGGCTTGCCGGGCGGCGTCCGGGTTGGGCGGCATGTTGCCGGCACGGTTGCGGTACGGGGCGGTGGGGTCGTCCGGGTTGGGTTCTCGGTCGGATACGCCCTGGAACACGCGGAGGATCGTAATCAGCAAGAGGAGCCCCACGGTTCCCCCGGCGGCGGTTCGGCCCGTCGCGGTTCCGAGGGAACTTCGTTTCGGCGGTTGTGGGTTCGCGGCCCCGTCGCCCGGCACCACGACCCGTTGTTGGGCGTCCTCCACGTCGCCGTTCGGGTAGCAGATGAACCGGGCCGGGCGACTGCTTTCCGACATCGGACACTCCTACCCGGCTTTGCGGGCCGTACCGCGTGATTGCTCCCGCCCCGGAGATTCTATCCCCGCACTCGCGACTGACCCGGAGTCAACGGCCCGTCGCGGCGAGTGTGTCGGCCGGGTCTCGCTTGATGTCGAACGCCTTGATGACGACCGGCCCCGCCCGACAGGGCGTGACGAACGGATCCGTCAGGGCGGACTGGTTCCAGACCGCACAGCCTGCGAGGGAGTCGGCCCACTCGATCAGCACGTCGCCGCGACTCGCCAGCCCGCCACGGATCAACTGCAACCCGAGGCCCTGCCGTTGGTGGTCCGGCAGCACCGCCACCGGAGCGAGGACCAAAACCCTGACGATCCCCGTGGCCGTCTCGATCGGGAGCCGACTGAACAGCAGGTGCCCGATCACCGCTCCGTCCTGCTCGGCCACCAGCGACAGCCGAGTGTATCCGCCTGACCGCAGGGGGTCCACGAGGTTCGCGTCGTCGTTCTGACCGAATGCCAGCCGGTTGCCAACCTTCGTTCTGTTTCGTCTGCCGACTTGTGTGCGATCCGTTCGGCGGGTAACTTTGACGGTCGGACTCACTCCACGGCCCGAACGAGCCTACCCGCCGCACTCCCGCCTTCCGCCCCAAACTCATGCTCACCCTCCACGGCCGCAGTGGTCACCGCCGCGACTTCCTCCGGGTCGGGGCCTTCGGCCTCGGCGGGCTGACGCTCGCCGACCTGTTCCGCCTCGAAGCCCGCGGTGCGGCTCCCACTGCCGACCGGAAGGCCGCGATCCTGATCTTCCTGAGCGGCGGCCCGTCGCACATCGACACCTGGGACCCGAAGCCCGACGCCCCGGCCGAGGTCCGCGGCGAGTTCGGCCTGATCCCCACCAAACTGCCCGGCCTGCGGTTCTGCGAGCACTTGCCGCTGATGGCCAGGACGGCCGACAAGTTCGCGGTGCTCCGGGGCGTGAAGACGGTCGGCAACCACACCGGCAACGAGTTCTTCAGCGGGTTCGCCTGGGAGCAGGGCAAGCCCGACGCGGTCATCAATCAGAAGCGACCGGCGGTCGGGTCGGTGGTGAGCCGGTTGCGTGGGAGCAACAACGGCCTGCCGGCCCACGTCAGCCTGCACGACAACCCGACCTGGGAGCACCCGTACTACCTCGGCCCGGCCCACCGCCCACTTCGCACGTTCCAGCGGGAGAAGGAGAACCCGGCACTGGCCGACATGCGACTCCCGGCCGGGGTCACACCGGATCGGTTCGAGGACCGCAAGGGACTGCTCCGGCGGTTCGACACGCTCCGTCGGGACCTCGACGCCAGCGGGGCCTTCGAGGCCGCCGACGCGGCGACGGCCAAGGCCCTTGAGGTGGTCACCTCCGGGAAGGTCCGCGAGGCGTTCGACCTGTCGAAGGAGCCGGAGAAACTACGGGCCGCCTACGGCTTCGGAAAGGCGGCGTTCGATTTCGTCCCCGGACAGGAGTTCCTGCTGGCACGTCGGCTGGTGGAGGCCGGCGTGCGGGTCGTGAGCGTGGCGGTCCACGGGTGGGACACGCACGAGAAGAACTTCGAGACATTGAAGAAGCAACTGCCCGTCATCGACCGGGCGTTCACCGCCTTGCTCGCTGATCTGGAGGTCCGCGGCCTGCTCGACGACGTGACGGTCGTGATGGGCGGCGAGATGGGGCGGACGCCGAAGATCACGAAGGACAGGGCCGGCCGGGAGCACTGGCCGGAGGCCGGCTGCACGCTGTTCGCCGGCGGCGGGCTGAAGGTCGGCCAGGTGGTGGGTGCGACGGACGCGACGGGTTCGCAGCCGAAGGGGCGGCCCATCACACCGCAGATGATGGTTTCGACCGTCTACCAGGCGATGGGGATCGACCCGGCGGCGACCTTCCCGGACGCGAGCGGTCGGCCCGTTTACCTGCTGGACGAACGGGAGCCGATCAGCGAACTGGTCTGATCGGTTCAGTAAACCGACACCACGCCGCAGTTCGGGAAGGCACCTCGACAGGCGGCGGGACGTAGCCCGCACCGGCTCGCCCGCCTACGGTTCTCCTTCGTAGCCGTCCGCGTTCTTACCACATCGTTGGCCTCTACGAGTAGGTCCACCAACCGTTTGCTCAAGCATCCTCGACGCCCACCGGCTGATCCGGCCGGCCGGCGAGCGGGGAGTGCAGGACCCGGTGGTCGAGGCGTTGTTCAAAGCGTACTTCACCGAGGGCTGCGACATCAGTGACCGCGGAACGCTCCTCGACGTGGTGGCCGGTGCCGGTCGTCAACGGAGCGATCCGAGAGACGAGTGCCAGGTTCGCACGCTGGTTAATGCCTTGCGGGCCGGTACAATCACAGTGCCTCGTGACTTTCCGCAGCCTTCACAAACCCGAGATGGGGCCGGTGTGAAAAATATCGTCAGTCGGTGGCGGGCGTGACCCACGATACCGAGCAGCCGGACGGTGCGTTGCACGATCAGCGGGAGTGGCTGCGTGTCGCCCTGTCGAGCATCGGTGATGCGGTCATCGCCACGAACGCCGGGGGACGGATCACGTTCCTCAACCCCTCGGCCGAGTCCCTGACCGGCTGGACGCGGGGCGAGGCGGCCGGCGTCTCGCTGGAGAGCGTCTTCAGGATCGTCAACCGGGAGACACGCCGGGCGGTCGAGAGTCCCACCGTCCGGGCCGTGCGTGACGGCGTGGTCGTCGGGTGGGCGGACGGTTGCCTGCTCGTCGGCAGGGACGGCACGGAACGACCGATCGACCACCGTGCCTCGCCGGTTGCGAGCGGCGAAGTCGGCGGGGCCGTGCTGGTCTTCCGGAACACCGCCGAACGCAGTGGACACGAGCAGGCGGCACAGAAGGCCCTCGCCTACGCCGCCGACATCATCGCCACCTTGCGGGAACCGTTCCTGGTCCTCGACGGTGACTTGCGGGTGAAGACGGCGAACGATGCCTTCTACCAGTCGTTCCGCGTCTCGGCGGAAGAAACGGAAAGCCGCCTCGTCTACGACCTGGGTGACGGCCAGTGGGACATCCCCGGCCTGCGGGCGTTGCTGCACGAAGTCTCGTCCGCCCACCACCCCGTCAACGACTTCGAGGTCGAGCACGACTTCCCGGCCATCGGGCGACGGAGCATGTTGCTCAACGCTCGCCCGTTCCCGCCGAAGCCCGGCACCCCGGAACTGATCCTGCTCGCGTTCGAGGACATCACCACCCGCAAGCAGGCGGAAGCCGCCGTGCAGACCTCCGAAGTGCGGTATCGGCGGCTGTTCCAGACCGCCCGCGACGGCATCCTCATCCTCGACGCCGACACCCTGAAGGTGATCGACGCCAACCCGTTCATGACGGAGTTGCTGGGCTACTCGCACGACGAGTTCTTGGGCAAGGAGCTTTGGGAGATCGGCCTGTTCTCGGACAAGCGGGCGAGCCAGGCCGCCTACGCGGAACTCCACGCACACGGGTACATCCGGTACGATCACCTGCCGCTGCAAACGAAGGCCGGCAAGAGGGCCGAAGTCGAGTTCGTCTGCAACACCTACCCGGTGGACGGCAGGAACGTCGCTCAGTGCAACATCCGGGACATCAGCGAACGCAGCCGCCTGGAGAAGACGACCCAGGAGCAGACGGAGGCGTTGGCCGACTTGCACCGCCGCAAGGACGAGTTTCTGGCGATGCTCAGCCACGAACTCCGCAACCCGCTGGCCCCCATCGCCAACGCCGTGCAACTGCTGCGGCTCCAGCCGAACGAAGGCCCGCTCCAGCAGAACGCCCGCACCATCATCGAGCGGCAGGTGACGCAGATGACCCGGCTGGTCGATGACCTGATGGAAGTGTCCCGCATCACCACCGGGAGGGTCCAACTTCGCCTGGAACGGGTCGTCATGAACGGCATCGTGGACCGGGCGGTGGAGTCGGCCCACCCGCTGATCGAACAACACAACCACGAACTTGACGTGTCCCTCTCGCCCGAACCGATCTGGCTGTACGCCGACGCCGCCCGGCTGGAACAGGTGGTCGTGAACCTGCTCGCCAACGCCGCCAAGTACACCGCCGACGGGGGCCGCATCTCGCTGTCCGCCCGGCAAGAGGGCGACGAGTGCGTGCTGCGGGTGCGGGACACGGGCGTCGGCATCGCCCCCGAACTGCTGCCCAAAGTGTTCGACCTGTTCACGCAGGCGGAACGGTCGCTGGACCGCTCGCAGGGCGGGTTGGGCATCGGGCTGGCCCTGGTGCAACGGCTGGTGGACCTGCACCGCGGGCGGGTGGAAGTCATGAGTGTGTTGGGACAAGGGAGTGAGTTCGTCGTGCGTCTGCCGGTGGTCCTGTCGCCCGCACCGCCTCAGCCGACCCGCACCGAAGCGGCCCCGCCGACCGGCCCGTCCTTGCGGGTTCTGGTGGTGGACGACAACGTAGATGCGGCTGAAAGTTTGGCCGACTTGTTGAAGGCGTATGGGCATGACGTGCGGACGGCCCACACCGGCCCGACCGCCGTGGCAGCGGCCAGCGACTATAACGCCGACGTGGTGTTGCTCGACATCGGGTTGCCGGAACTGGACGGCTACGAGGTCGCCGGGCGGATACGACAGCAGCCCACGCACAACAACACGGTGCTGGTCGCCATGACGGGCTACGGTCACGAGTCCGACCGTGAGCGGTCGCAGGCGGCGGGGTTCAATCACCACTTGGTCAAGCCCGCCGACTTCGGCAAGGTGCTGGAAATCTTGGCGAAGGTGAAGGCGAAGTGACATCCAACATCGGGAGATAACCCATGTCCACGATTCAGAAGTCTTTGACGGTTCTCGTTGTCGATGACAATGCCGACCACGCCAACAGTTTGTCGTTGCTGCTCAAGGCCAACGGCTACGATTCCCATGTCTGCGTCAAATCTCTGGATTGCGTGGCACTGGTGGAGCGGTTGCGACCGGATGTTGTGCTGCTCGATTTGGCGATGCCGGGAAAGAGCGGCTACGCCGTCGCTCAAGAGATCAAAGACAATCCGGCAATGCGGGCCGTCCGACTCATCGCCGTTAGCGGCCACGGACTGCCGCTTGATCGAGTCCAGTCAAGAATCAGTGGCATCGAGCATCATCTCATGAAGCCGGTCAATTTTGAGGACTTGGAGAGAGTCTTGCAAACCGTTCAGGATCAAGAATAAATTGCTCGCACGGCTGTTAATTGTTCGGCTTTACCTTGGCGACAAGGCTGTTCGGCACGATCCCGTTCACCTGATGCACGTCCGGGGCGAAAGGTGGCTCGGGCCGTCTCTTCCTCTGGGCGTTGGTGATGGGCCTACAGCGGTGCATACTCGTTCCAGTCGCGGTTCGAGTCGGGCACCGGCACGAATCCGGAGGAACTGATTGCGGCGGCCCACGCCGGGTGCTTCTCCATGGCCCTGTCGCACGCCCTCGCTCAGGCCGGGCACCCGCCGAAGCGGGTCCACACGACGGCGAAGGTCCACCTGGAGAAGGTCGCCGACGGGTTCTCGATCCCCCGGATCGACCTCGTGTGCGAGGCCGAGGTGCCGGGCATGGACGCGGCGAAGTTCAAGGAGCAGGCCGAGCAGGCGAAGCGAAACTGCCCGGTGTCCAAGCTCCTGGCTGCGGCCGAGATCACCCTCGACGCGAAGCTCGTCGGCGGCTGACCGCGACGATTCGACCGCCCGGCCCCGACACCGTGTCGGTGTCGGGTGAACCCAGGGAGGCGATCGTGATCACTTCGCCTCACGACAGTCACCGTCATTTCTGGTGAGGACATTCCATGCGGATCGGCCTGGACCTCGATGGCTACTGACGGCGTGAGCGGTAGAATCGCCGTGTTCTGGGACCGATGATCTCATCTGAGCCTGGTCTGCGGCGTGTTGATCTGGCCGCAGAGCGTGTGCTGGCGGGGCTTGAGGGAACGTGCCGGGCACCGGCAGGCACGAGGGGATGACGACGACGGGGCAGACATCATGGCCGAGAAGGTGAAGAAGACCATCGACGAGGTTCTGGTCGAGTTCCTGGCCGAACAGGAAGCCCGGTGGAGTCCCGCCACCTACCGCAAGCACGAGACCGTCGTCGATCTTCTCAAGCGATACATGGAGAGCTACTTCCCAGGACACGACGGCGAGTACGAGAAGGTCACGAAGGGCGGCGGGACGTACTGCGGAACCTACGGCCCGGAGGACATCGCGGGAGCTTTCGGCATGTTCCTCGATTACTTCATGCCGCAGAAGGTGATGTGCGGCACCGGGACCGAGAAGGCGGCCCCGGTCGTGGTCCGGAAGTTGGCGAAGTGGCTGGTGGCGAAGGGCTACGACCCAGATGCCGACTACGCGGTGGATTGAGGCATTACCGCACGCCACCTTCAGGATTTCCTCCCGACCTGTCAGCCCTTCCGTTCCCCTGTCGCGTCGGCGTCTGACATGACAACAGTCGATTCTTGCTGAAGTTTGCTTCGATCACTTCAGTAAGCCTTCACGACACCGCGATCAGGATACGGATCGCGACAGGCGTCGGGGTGCAGCACGGCGGCCAGCAGTTCCAGGGTATCGACCACCCGCGGACCCGGCCGACTGAAGTACGCGGACCCGTCGGCCAGGAACACCCGACGACCGCGGACGGCCCGCAGGCCGGACCAGCCGGGGAGCGATTCCAGGAGCGGCACGTCCCGCCGGGTCCGCTCGACCGTGTGCCCGCAGCAGGCGATCACGACCACCTCGGGGTCGGCCGCCCGCAGGTCCTCCCACGGGACACGGACCGAGTCCTTCCCCTCGGCGGCCAGCACCGGGGTGCCGCCGGCCAGTCGCACGAGTTCCGGCGTCCAGTGCCCGGCGTTGAAGATCGGCTCGCACCACTCCACGACGAACACCGTCGGGCTGTCCCGGCCCTTCACTCGATTAGCCACGCCGGCGATCTTCTGCTCCAGTGCGGCGACAACACCATCGGCCCGCTCCGGGTGTCCCATCGCGGCCGCCACCTCACGGATGTTCCCCAGCACATCCGCGAGGCATCGCGGCTCCAGGTTCAGCACCCGCGGGCGGGACGGGAGGGCCGACGCCAGGGCCGCGACCGAGCCATACGCCGGGGCACAGACATCGCACAGCTTCTGGGTCAGGATCAGCTGCGGGGCCAGTTCGCGGAGCAGCGGCTCGTCGATACTGTAGAGCGACCCGCCGGCCCGCAGCGTCTCCGACACCCAGCGGTCGATCTCGGCGGACGGCAGACCCTTGCCGTGGATTTCGCAGCGGGTTACACGCGGGCGGTTGTTCGCCTCCGCCGGGAAGTCGCACTCGTGCGAGACGGCGACCAGCTGGTCCATCAGCCCGAGTGCCCCGACGATCTCGGTGGCAGCGGGGAGCATCGACACGGTGCGGACCATCGGCGGCCTCACGCGGGCGGTTCGACGGGGAGCAGTTCCAGGAACGCGAACGGCGGCTGGCGGTGAACGCCGCCTCGGGTGAAGGCGACCGGGCGGCTGAACGGCGGGCCGGCGAACGCGAACGAGTGGTACTCGCCCCGCTCGCCGCAGACATCCACGCCGGGTGGCAGCGAGTCGCGGAACGCCCCGTCGAGGTCCCGGCCGAGGTGCCGTTCGGTCAGCCGAGAAGCATCCACGCAGACCGTGACGGCCCGGAACCCGAGGGCGACGAACTCGTCGTACAGGTCGGCCGTGTCGCGGCCCCAGAGCGGGTAGCGGCCTTGCAACCCAGCGGCAGCCAGGAGCGTCTCCCGGTACGCCCGCAGGTCTTCGAGGAAGATGTCGCCGAACACAACGACTTCCACGCCTTCGGATTTGAGCCGATTCAACGCGGCCAGCATGGCTGCCGCGTACACGTCGTTGGGCGGGAAGCTGGTTCCGGGTCCGGTGACGGTGGTGTCGGGCGGACTCGGGATCGCGACGAACTCGACCGGCAGCCCGAGTGCAGCGGCTTGATCCTCGATCAGTTGGCGTCGGACGCCGTGCATCGACACGCGGTCGAACGCCTCGCTCAGGCAGGTGACGAGGCGGTCGATCCGCAGATCCGGGTGATCCTCGCGGGCGTGGTGCAGGGCCAGGGCCGAGTCCTTGCCGCCGCTCCACAGGAGGGCGGCCCGGCGGAAGTCGGCGGTCGGTGCCGTGGCGTCGGCGGGCATGATCGTGTTCCTCGTTGCGGCCGGCACTCACCCCGGCAGCGTCCGCGACTCCGGCTTGGCGAGCGGGTGCTGATCCTTTCGGCCGTCGGCCACGACGGGAACTGTTCCCATGCGTTCCCGGACGGACCATTTTTCTGAGCCAGCCGCCGGGGATCAGGCCTTAATGTAGTAAAGCCCGCCCCTTACACGGGAACCGCCGTGCCGACGACCGAACCGCAGACCGCCCCGGACCACGCCCTCCTCGCCCGCTACGCCGCCGGGCGGGATGACGCCGCGTTCGCCGACCTCGTCGCCCGGCACGGCCGGCTGGTGTACGGGGCCTGCCTCCGGGTCCTCCGGAACGAGGCCGACGCCGGCGACGCCTTCCAGGCCACCTTCCTGGTCCTGATGCGGAAGGCCGGGTCGTTCCGCCGCGGGGATAACCTGCCCGGCTGGCTACACACCGTCGCCACCCGACTCGCCCTCAGGACCCGCAAGCATCGGGCGGTCCGCTCCCTGCTCGAACGCGAGGCCGCCGTGACCGCCGACCCGCCCGCCCCACAGCACGACCCGCACTGGGCGGCCGACCTCGACGAGGCTCTCGCCGGCTTGCCCGACGCACTGCGGCTACCGCTCACCCTTTGCTACCTGGAGGGAAGGACGGGGGACGAGGCCGCGGCCGAACTCGGCTGCTCGCGTAGCACCCTGACCCGGCGGCTGACGGAGGGCCGGGAACGGCTCCGGCGGCGGCTCGAACGGCTCGGCGTGGCTGTCCCCGCGGCGGCCCTGTTGGCCGTGCTCGAGGGGGCGGCTTCGGCAGCCGAACCGCCGGCCGCCGCGGTCGCCGCGGTGACCTCGCCCGGTGCGGCCGGGGCGAGCCCGGCGGCCGCCGCCCTGGCGAGCGGCTTCACGACCGCGGGCTTCGGCCTCGGGAAACTGGCCGCCGCGGTGCTCGTCCTGGCGGCCCTGTGCGGCCTCGCCGGCTGGGGCCTGTTCGGGGAGGCCGGCCGGGACAGGCCGACCGAGCCGCCACTCGCCGCGGCCGGCGGTGACGCACCGCTCGCTCCGACCGGCGTTCCGGCCCGACCGGATTCGCCGCCCGCCGACAAGGCGAAGGCCGATCCGGCCCGAACCGACCCGCCGAAGCCGGCGGCCCCGGCCCCACACCCGCCGAAACTGAAGGACGAGCAACTCGTCAGTTCGTGGCAGTGGGACAAGTTCAAGTGGCAGCCGGTGGACCCGGCCGTCACCCGCCCGGTGACCTTCGCCGTCACCGTCCCGCCGGGGCACAAGTACGTCACGGTGGTGGTGGACGACGCGAGGGGGGTGCGGGTCCGAAACCTGCTCGATGCCGTCGAGGTGGCGAAGCTCGGCGGCGACCCCGACGCGAAGGGGCCGCAGGTGCTGGCGGTCCAGTGGAACGGGCTGGACGACGACGGCCGCCCGATGCCGGACGGCACCTACCGAGTCCGCGGGTGCTCGCACCCCGGCGTGAAACTGGTGTACGAGTACAGCTTCCTGAACCCCGGCACCCCGCCGTGGGAGCACTACCCGAACAGCGGGTGGGGCGGCGACCACGGGTTCCCGCACGCCATCGCCTGCCTCCGCGGGCACGGCGGCGGGGCG
>Ga0105048_10000357_pt1 | contig 67986 bp, 62 predicted proteins | sample MAT05_FD_78382 | JGI IMG/M metagenome (GOLD analysis project Ga0105048, IMG submission 78382) | Freshwater microbial communities from Lake Fryxell liftoff mats and glacier meltwater in Antarctica - MAT-05 | ecosystem: Environmental > Aquatic > Freshwater > Ice > Liftoff microbial mat | place... | reverse complement strand
GACGTCGCTGCGCTTGCTGTTGTAGTGGCGGATGAAGCGCAGCTCTTTGGTGGCCCAAAATGCAAAATCCTGCACTTCCAAGAACATCTTGCCGGTGATGGGGCAGACCGGATCGCCGCAGCCTTCGCCGCCGTTGCCGTCCTTGCCGCCGCCTTCGGCGTCGTCGCCGCCGTCGCTGCCGTCTCCACCTTTACCGCCTTTGCCGCCCTTGCCGCCCTTGCCGCTGCCGCCGCCCGCTCCTCCGCCGCCGCCCGCGACGATGTTGCCCGGGTTCATACCCGGGGCCGCAATCATGTTGGGAGCTGGCGCGGTCCGAGCCATCTCAGCTCGCCTCTTGCTCCATGAGTGTCGGTCGCGCGTCTTCGGGCCGCTCGGTGAGGAGCACACGCATCAAGCTGCGGCGCGTCGAACCGTCCGCGTGCCCCAGACGGGTGTTCAGGCCCAGTACACCGCCGCGCTGGCTACTCAAGCAATACCCAAGGCTCTGCTCTTGCTGGAGCAACACGTCGACCTCGCACTCCAAAGTGCCGCGCGTGAATTGCTCGATGACGCGCCGGAGCAATGGGTACTTGGCGCCACCTGGCATCAAGCTCTCGCACGTCTCGTAGTCGACCGGCCCCAGAACGACGCGAAAACGAGCAGAGCGATCCTGCACGTGCGCGCCCAGCGTGAACGTCTCGCCCAGTCGGTTGTTCTGCCGGCCGAGTTGCATACGGTCGCTCCGATCGATCGGAGCGCGCCGCAGCACCCACTGCTCGATGTGCGCAGAAACACCAGGAAAGACCCGCTGGAGCGCCAGCTCCAGCACCCGCGGCGGACGCGCGCGCATGGCCAAGAGCGGCGCCAATTCGAGCACTTCCAGCCGCGAAAGTCCGCTCTCGGCTTGGGCCCCATGGCCGTCGACGCCGACGAAGCACAGCATGCGCTTGGTGCCCGAATCGTCCCCGGCCAGGCGAAAGCCAGCGTGCAGGCGGTACTTCTTCCATGCGCCATAGAACAGGCTGAGCAAGCGATGATGAAAGAGGTCGTAAAACGCGCGCAACGTAGGTTCGTCGTGCTGCTCGGCGCTGATGACGTCTTCGGTGAAATTGACACCAAGTGGCGAGGTCGCACCGATGAGGCCCAAGAAAGTGGAGGTGAGCACGACGCCTCGCGGATCTTGCTGGATCGATTCGACGTCGCTGGAGTGAAAAGTCAGCGTCGTGCTGTGGCGAAAACGCAGGGGCTCGTCACGCACCGGTCCCAAACGGCCGAGCGGAACAGCGTCCGCACGCAAGCGATGCAGGAGCTGCACGGCCGCGAAGAAGTCGTAGCGACTTCCTTCGGCCGCCACTTCCTCGATCAGAGCAGTGTCTGGTTTCCGCTGCGCGCCGGCCATTTGTACTCCAGATTGCTGGTGATGCCTTTGACGGTCGTGCGGGAGAAGGAGTTGATCGACACGTACTCCGCAAACAGCCGCTCGAGGATGGCGCCGAACAAGAACACATCGCCGTCACCCGCGAAGCCGCTCTCATCCAGCTCGACCTGGATGTCGACCCCGCGCACCGAGGCGCCACGGTAGAGCTTCTCGCCCGGACGCACCTTCACGTCTCGAATCGCCAAGATGCGCAGCTCGTTCGAGCGCGCTGCTTGGCGATCAATCAGCGCCTGCAGATTGTAGACCGCGAGTGTCGTGCGCAGCACGTCGGGCTCCGTCAAAGCGCGCAGGTTCATGGCCGTGTGCGCCGTCGCACGCCACTTGAGGTCGTGGCCAAGCGGCGGCGGCACGTGCATGGTTGCAGCCGTCAGGTTGCGGAATTTGGCGAACGGCGGGGACGACGGTGTGGGCTCGTTGATTTCACCGGCGCGCAGGGCGTTGGCGAGCTGCGCATTGGTGGCGAGTAAATCGATGCTCAGCACCTCGGCGTCGGGTAAAAAGCCCGAGTCTTCGGCGGTACCGAGCGACAAGAGAGCGTCCGCCCCCTCGCCCACCACGGTGGGCCGGCGGTGCTCGGTGTAAAACACACGCGAGCGATTTTCGAGCTGATCGGCGTGCTCGAACGATAGGAAAGATGGAATGACGACGCGCTCGCCGCCTCGAACGACCGTTTGCACCTGCTCGATGCTGTAGACGTCGCCCTGCCCCGGAACCAGTCCAGCGGGCCTCACCAAGTAGCGCTCGCGCTTGCGACTGATGCGCAGAGGCTCTGCCGTCGTCTCGAAAACGTTGACGATCGGAACGCAATGCAGGCGCACCTGCTCGCTCGTCACGCGATGGACGCCGCTCAACCGCTGGTCGAGCCGGAACAGCACGCCGATCCGACCCAGCTCACCGAGCTCGGCGGCGCGGTCGAACTGCGACAACTCGAGGAAGGCAAACTTGGCCGGCAGGACGTAGTACTCTTGGAGCAGCCGGAAGCCCGGGAATGCCGTCGCAATCGCGGGCAACAGCGCATTTTCTTCTTCGAAGCCGCGATGCACGAGCGCACTGGGGGACAACACGACATGCGGGCCGTCGGGTCCCTTGGCCGCATCGAACAGTACAATCTCGGTCGTGTGTGAGAGCACGTGGGCCAAGATGCCAAGCGCGTCGCGCGCCTCCCCGGCGAAATGCAGGCTCAGCGTCGAAGGGATCACGCGCGCGAGCTCACCTGGCTGCAGAACCTGCAGCTCGAGCGAAAGCTCTTGCTTGCCTCCCGCAACGTCACTCAGCGCGACACGGCCCATCGACAGCGGCGCGAGCGTGCAGTCGCCAGCCGTTCGAAAGCGGCAACGCGTGCCGTCCACGGGGATACTCTGCACCTCGGTGCCTCGCGCCACGACTTTTCGCTCGCGCAAGGCGTTGGGAAGCGGCAGGAATTCGAGGATCGAAGTGGCTGGCAGCGGGCGCACCAACTGCGGGAAAAGCATCTGCGCGACCGTGAGCATCAGCTCCGGCAGCTCGTCGTCGAGCTTTTCGCGGATGCGACCCGTGAGGAAAGCGAAGCCTTCGAGCAGTCGCTCCACGTCTGGATCGCCGCCGCGATCGGCCAACATGGGGGCCAGCGCAGGGTAAGCCTGCGCGAACTCCCGCCCCATGTCGCGAAGGTAGGCGAGTTCGTCTTGAAAATACTTGTTGAACGCCACGGCCTGCCGTCTTTAGCGCACCGTGATGCGACGCGTCTCGTCCAAACTCGTCTCGAACTGAACCGGGACCTTCGCACCATCGATGACCAGGTAGGCCGTGATTTCGTAGCGAAGTGTCAGATCGGTCGCCGGCACATGGGTCAACTTCACATTGGCCAAACGAGGCTCGTAGGTCTGAATGGTGGTGCGAATAGCTCGAGCCATCTCGGCGATCGCGTCGGGAAACGAATGCACCATCTCGCTGACGGTGGCAGTGCCGTAGTCCGGACAGCTGAGCATCGTTCCGGCTCGCGTCTCACAGATCACCTTGAGGTGTGCGAGCACGCTCTCGCGCGTCTCTGTGTCGGAAATCGAACGTCGTGCAACCGCATATTCGGGACGACGAATTCGAGTGAGGAGCGAGTGACCTTTTCTCATGCGAAATCTCGAGAAGTATCCGCTCGCTCCCCCCGTTGTTCTTACTTAGTCCAGTCGTCGCCAGCCGACGTCTGACCCGGCATGTTTTCGACTTCGATGCTCTGGTAAGTGAACGACACTTCTTCGAGCTCGTGCGTGTCGTAGGTCGCGCCTGTCTTGGCAGATGACGAACTTTCGCCGGAGCCCGTCATTTGCTTGATCTTGCTCACCGTCGCGTTGGCCAGCTTGATGGTGTGGTACACCTCTTCGAGCCCATCAGGCGTGGTGTGGAAGAACTCGAACAGCACCGACTTCAACACTTCGTTGGTGACGAGCGCTTGAAAGAGCTGCGGGCTGGCTGCGCCCCACTCCTTCGTGATCGAGATCGGGCCGTGCTGCCGCTTGCCGCTTGCCTGGCCGGTAGCGATGTCGCGCGGCGAGGTGATCTCGTGCGAGTAGGAAAGACCCGCAACCTTTTTGTTGTGAGCTTCTCGCGGGCTCTCGCCCTTGAATGCACCCTGACGCGTACCCTCAATCGTTACGTAAAATTCGTAGGCCATCGACGTCCTCAGATCATTTGTAAAGTTGCCACTCGAGACGCCCCTCTAGAGACCCGAGCACCCAAGCTGACGCAAACTACCCATTGTCGGGCGAAGGAGCAACTCACAGTACGATCATGCTCTGGACGATTCGGAGAAGTTCCTCCTCCGCCTCGCCGTAGTCCTCGCGCGGCCGCACGATTTGCACCAGGACGATGCGGTGTGCGCTCCGGGCTACGTACTCGCGGCTGAACGAAACCAGGGGCTCCTTGCCCACCGGAACGCCGCGCCGCACGTCGAAGGCCCGGCTCGAAGAATTGAAAGTGGCATGCGGAACCGCCGGGCCGAGAAATTCGCCGCCCTGCTCGCGCGTGTCGGCCTGGTAACGCTCGAGCACGATGCTCCAAGGATCGGTGGGCGATTCGAGCCGTTCGTAGACGGAAAACACAACTTGCCGTGGTGAGACATACTCGATGAAACGGCCCTCGGGACGGATACTGCCACGGCGAATCACCCAATCCGCGGGACGTGAGATGCGCGCGACGCCTTGCATGATCTCGATGCCTTCGTGTTGCCGACCCGAGCGAGCGGACCAGTCAAGGGGCGGCCACGGCTTCTCGAGCAGCTTCTTCAGATCCACGTCCGCGCCCGCTTCGCCCTCGTAAAAGACCCGATTTTTGTAGGCCACCGGGTCGGGTCCCGACGCGCACCCCAGCATGGACACCAGCGCGACCCCAGAGCACAGAGCATAAAACTGTCGTTTCACGATCGACAGCGTATCAGTACCTACCCGGGGTTCCCAAAATCCTGGATCAAAGGCCCGTCGCTCCGTTCCCGGAATTTGGTCAGCGCGCGATCGCGCGTGATATCCTGCGACTGTGAAAACGAACAGAGAACTCGGTCGATCGGTCGCCCCCCTCGCCTTGACCGCTCTACTCGGCGGATGCACGGCCGACGCCGGCGGACGGATTTCGCCGCAATCGGCGGCGGCCAGCGCTTCGGCGACAACCTCGCCTTCAGGTGGTTCTTCGTGGGAACTCGGCGTCGTGCGGCTCAAGGACGAGGTCTGCAGCGGCGTCGATTTGGCCCCCGAAAAGCGCCTGCTCTCCCAGCGGGATCTGCGTGCCCACCTGGACGCGAAGGGCATCAGCTACACCGTCTCGGTCGAGCGCGACGATCTCCACCTGTTCGATGTGGATCTCCACGGGCAGAAAGCGCGCCTTCGCGTAGCGACACTCGACACCGAGCGCGAGGCCGGGCGTCACCTGCACCAGGCCCTACTCGAGCACGGACAAGGCTACTGGGGTGTGCACCGCGGCAATCTCGCCGTGCTTGGTCCCGAGGCTGGCGTCGATGCGGCGGTCGGATTCGCGCTCGAGACGGGTCTCGCCTGCTGGGGCGTGCTCACTGCTGCCGGGCGCGACGACACCTTCGTCATCGCTGGCGGCTACAGCGAACTCTAAGCTCGTCTGCATCCCCAGGAGGGGCGGTACGTCAGCTTTCGGACTCTCGATGCCGGCTGGAGCCGAAGCCGAAAAAAAGGCCGATCCTTTCGAATCGACCTTCTGCGTCGGATACGCGAGATCAGTCTTTGTCCAGCTTGCCGACCAAGCTGAGGGTGAAAAACGCACCCATGTACTTGAAGTGCGGGCGCACCTTCATGTCCACCTTGTACCAGCCAGCGTTGCCGGGCACCTCTTCGACGGTGATCTTGGCCTGACGCAGCGGACGGCGACCTCGCACGGCGGGGGTGACTGAGTCCATGTCGGCAACGTATTGGCCAATCCACTTGTTCAACTCGTTCTCGAGATCCTGACGTTCCTTCCAGGTACCGATTTGCTCGCGTTGCAGCACCTTGAGGTAGTGCGCAATGCGGCAAGTCACGAACAAATACGGGAGCTGCGTACCGAGGCGGTAGTTCAACTCAGCCGCTTTGCCTTCAGGCGACTGACCGAAATACTTGGGCTTCTGCGTGCTGTTGGCGGAGAAGAAGCAGGCGTTGTCAGAGTCTTTGCGGTAGGTCAGCGCGATGAAGCCTTCCTCGCTGAGCTCGAACTCACGGCGCTCCGAGATCATGATCTCGGTGGGCACCTTGGTCTGAGTTTCACCCATCGCGTCGTACTGGTGCAGGGCGAGCCCCTCTACCGTACCACCGGCCTGCGGACCGATGACGTTGGGGCACCAACGGTACTTCGCGAAGCTGTCGGCGACGCGCGTCGAGAACGCGAAGGTGGCATTGCCCCAGAGGTACTTGCCGTGCTCGCCGATGACCTGCTCCTCGTACTGAAACGACTTCGCAGGAACTGTATTTTGACCGTACGGCAAGCGGAGCAAGAAGCGCGGCATCAACAAGCCGACGTTACGAGCATCGTCGGACTCACGGAAAGCTTGCCACTTTGCATACTGCGGCCCCTCGAAGATGCTTTTGAGGTCCTTGAGGTTCGGGATGTTCAGGTAGTCCGAACCTCCAAAGAACTGAGGACCGCCCGCGCCGAAGAACGGAGCGTGCGACATGGCCGAGACAGACGCGCAGCTCTGCAGCAACGCGACGTCCTGCGGACCAGGACCGAACTCGAAGTTCGAGAAGATCGCGCCGTAAGGCTTACCGCCGAACTGGCCGAACTCCGCAGTGTAAGCGATCTTGTAGAGTCCGCTCTTGGTGATCTCGGGAGCATCCTCGAAATCCATTTGCAGATCAGCCTTCGAACAATTGAGCACCTCGATACGCACGTTCTCTCGAAAGTCGACGCGATCGACGGCGAACTTGAGGCCGCGCCAGGCGGACTCGAGCTTCTGGAAATCGGCATGATGGATGATCTCGTCGAGCTGGCGCGACAGGCGCGTGTCGATCTCCGCGATCATTTGATCGACGATCGCTTTATCGATCTTTTCGTTGGCTCGCTGAGGCAGGAGCAACTCTGCGATGAATGCTTCGACGCCCGCCTTGGCGACGCTGTAGCCTTCGTCACTTGGACCGAGCTTGGTTTCGCTCAGGATTTGATCGAGCAGGGATCCCTCTTCGAGGAGGGTGGTGGCTTCCGCGGCAGTCTGTTCTTCCGACATGGTCGTTCGCTTTCGCGCGCTTAAGCGCTCTTGATTCCGAGTTCGGTCAACAGGCGTGCCTTGGCCTGCTCGTCCTGGAGGATTGCCTGGATTTTACGACGGAACGCTGGGACGTTGCCGAGCGGACCCTTGAGGGCCGTCAGTGCCGAACGCAGCTCCATGAGCTTCTTGAGTTCGGGCACTTGCTCGACCAATGAGTCGGGTCCGAAGTCGGCCAACTTGTTGAATTTGAGAGCAACGCTGAGTTCGCCAGCGCCTTCGGCACTGAGTCGGTCGGGAACGCCGACCGTCACGGCCAACTTCTGCTCCTTCAGCACGTCCTGGAAGTTGTCTTTGTCGATGTTGATCGGCTTGCGCTCCTCCAACGGCGTGTCGTCGGCACGGCCGGTGTAGTCGCCAACGAACAGCATCTTGAGAGGAAGCTCGACTTCCTCCTGCGCATCGCCGGTCGCCGATTTGTACGTGATGTTTACGCGCTCTTGCGGTGCAACTGAGCCTTCTTTGGCCATCGTCCGAACCCTTTCGTTTCCCTCATGAGGTGACGCGCATCGTTGCGTCCGGTCCCCTCTTTTGCCCGATTGGGGCGGGCCCGCTGACCCTCCACCCCGACCCCGATCGTTGACCGGGGTCCCTCCAAGCGGCCCCACACATAGCAGTAAGGCCGACCGAGATCACCAGGGTTTTCCGAGCTTCACCCGCCGTGACGGAGCGCAGCTGCGGGGTCGAGCCGGCACAGCCGATCGAACACCTCGGCATCGCTCAGGCTACCCTCGAAAGCCCCCGCCTTGCTGGCGCCCTGCCGCGCTTTGAGGAGGGCTTCGTAAAGGCGAGCACACAACTCGGGTTCCCAATGCTCGAGGCCGTGGGTCTCGGCCTCACGCACCAAGCCATCCAGCAAGGGCCGCGCCAACTCAGGCTTGCCTCCCTTGAGCGCGAGTGCCGCGGTCTCCAGACGCGAGCGGAAGCGCGCCCGCGCGTCGGCACCGCGGCGCGCCAGCTGCAGAGCCAAGCCCAGGCCCTCGCCGATTTTTCCACCCTGTACGAGACCGCGCGCTTCCTCGAAACGCTCACGAAGCGCGATTTCTTCCTCGTCGACACGCGCCGAGCCAGCGCCTCCGCCACCCCCGCCACCATTGGCGGCCACTTGTTCCTCGAGCCAGGACTTGGTCGCTTCGTCGGCGAACGGCGAGCCGTCGGCGAACGAAAGTCCGAGAATTCCAGGTTGTTGCTCGACGAACGCCAGAACCTGCGCAACCACCGCCTTGTGAGCCTCCTGGTAGAGAGCCCCCTGACGCTCGAGACCGAGCGCCACGTAGCGGTGCAAGTCGAGCCAGAACAAGAATCGAGATGCCAGTTCCTCTGCCGTCGACACCAAAGCCGACCATTGCTGCTGCTCGAACAGACCCTGCACCTTCTTCACGTCCGAGGCTTGAGGCGGCGGGATCTTGGTCTTGCCCGACTCGGCGGGTGGCAGCTGCTTCACCGGCAACCACGTTCCGGTGCGTGCCAACCGGTACGCGAAAGCCGACGCTGGATCGCCGCCGCGCAGCGTCTTGGCGACGTCGACGATGCCTTTGCCTAGCGCCCGAAGTGCGGGCAATGCGTCGGCCGCGCCCGTGACGCTCGGGACTTGAGGCGCCGCAAATTCGGTCGCCGCGGAGACGGTAGCGGCGGCTGGCGCCACAGCCGCGACGGGAGCCGCAGCTGCTGCAGCGGTCGGTGCAGTGGCCGGCGCGTCGGCCGGAATGCCGCGCAACTTCTCGCGCAGCAACGTGCGAATGGGACCCATGCCCTGATAGGCGTCGGCCAAGCGCGTCGAAAGCATCTCGTCGACGTCGTTGAACAGTTGCGTGATCGCCTCGAAGACTTCCTTGTCGCTCGCCTTGGGCTCGTAACTGCCGATGTCGGCCAGCGCCAGGTCGCCAAGCCATCCTGCCAAGTTTCCACGCGCTTTGGCGCGTTTGAGTGGCGGGAACATCGGCTCCCAGTGGGCATCGCACACGACCTTGAGCCCGGCCAACCCGCGCGCAAACCCGTTTGGGCCGTCGAGCTTGAGGCGAGCGCCCGCGATCCAAATCAAGAGACGCATGTCCTTGGAACGGGTTTTTACCAAGTCCTCGCCCGCCGAGACGATCTCTTTCCAGTTGGGCACCTCACCCGTCATCGCGGTAAGCTTGTCGATTTCGACGCGTACGACGTCGAAGTCGGCCTCGTAAGAAATGTCGATGCCTTGCGGTGAAGCTGCCGAGCAAGGGGCCGCCAGCTGTGCTGCATCGGCCAACAGTTTTTCGGATAGTGCGTTCATGATGCTCTTTGGGATCTCGATGCGACGATCAAGCGGTCGGTTTGGCGAGCAGGGTCAACAAATCCATCACGGAGGCTTCCTCGTTGTCGAGCAGTGCTGCGACATCGGATCGCGCCGCGGCGAGATAGCCCACCTGAGGGTAATTGCCCGCGGCGAGGTTGCTGAGGGTCTCCGTGGTCGGCGTCGACTCCCATAGATCCGCGAACCCGGAGGCTGAGACGGTACCGAAGTAGATCGTCACCGCTGCGCCGTTGGGTTCGAAAGACCAGAAGCATGCGGGAATCGTCGTGCTCCAACCCGAGCAGGCCCGCACCAGGTGGATCCAGAACGCCACAGCGCCCGCAAAACCGGTCCCGACGGGCAAACGCACGGACAGCGGCGTCGGCGGAGCCTCGCGACCGAAGAACGGCCGAATCGACTCGATACAAACAAACAAGGCATGGCCTAGCCCTTCGCGCCAAGCGCCCCCGAAGATGGCCTGACCCGCCGTGCGGAGCGACGCCGATTGAGCCCAGCCGTTGTAACCGTCGATGTGCATGCCGATCTCTCGCAGATCGGGCGCAGCGATGCGCTCGACGATACTGGCGAACTGACCGGCGGAACTTGCACTCAACTGCTCGATCGCAACGCCTGCACCCTCGAGAAACCCGCCCAAGAGCAAGGGCGCGACCTGCGGCACCCCTCGTAGCTGCGAAGCCTCAATCGCAGTCGTGACCACGAACGGAAAGCGACGCCCCACCTCGTCCCGCGACGGCGCGATCACGCCAGCGAGAACTGTGTCTCCCGAAGGCAGAAGGAATGCCTTCTGAGCGCCCGCATCGAAGGCCGTGCGCCAGCGCTCGCCACGGTCGGCGGCCGCGGCCACGCCTTGCTCGACCCACTCGCGCAAAACCTGGCCTACAGGCTGACGGCCGGCCTGCAGGAAGTCGCCCGCCCACGGCAGCTTGCCAAAGGCTGCCACGCTTGGCGGACTGTTGTCGAAACTCGAGCTCAACTTGCCCTCTGCTTCAGTTGGTCGGAGCCGCGATGACTCGCGGGCATTTGTAGTCCTCGAACAAGGCCGGCGACAGCACTTCCAAGCCTTTCTTGGCCCTGACGTCAAGGATGAGCGTGGTGCGCTCGGAAGGGAACGTGTAAGTCGCGACGAGGGTGGCGGCACCCCTTGGTTGGCCGGCTGCCGTGCCTTGCTCGAGCTTGGTTGCCGACGAAATCAGACGAAACAACCCGAACTCGCCTTCACGCACGATCTGTTCGTCGAGGCCCGCTTGACCGCGAATTCGCACCTTGGCGCCCGGCGCGCCCGCTTTGGCCGGCCAAGTCCCGGCCAGCCATTCCTCGGGTGTGTTCTTGTAGACCTGTGAAACCCCATCGATCTCGAGCGAGACTTCGGAAACGTTTTCGCTGACCGAGTGGAGGTTGACCTCGAACTCGATCTTCGGCTCTGCACCATCCGTCCCGAAGAACGCGTCGGAAATTGCAGCGCCTCGACCCAGGCAGGTCCCGAGAAAATCGGGCAGGAATTCCACCTTCGAGTCGAAGCGGCGCGTCGAACTGAAACTGCTACCGGTCCTCCGGATCGCGCCGTCCAGGTTCTGATTGTAAAACGCCCACAGCGTGCCTGTGTTGGGCTTGAAGAAGGTCACGAACTCGTCGAGCTTCGCGTCCTTCGCGACGTTGGCGAACGGGTAGGCAGGCTCGAGTTCTGTGCGCCACGGCTCCCAAACCGCAACCTCCCAAAGTCCGCCGGCGGCACCGCCGACATCGTTGGCGACGCCGGACCAAGCGCCCATGATCGGCCGCAGCAAGAGCGGCGAAAGCAAAGGTCGGGTGAACCCATCTTGGCTGGCCAAGAGCGCACTCGTCGCACGGAACGCCGTCTGGAATTCTTGCTCCAGCCCGCTGGTGTTCGATGGCGTGTCCGAGTCACGCAGGTCCGTCATGACCCCGATCAGTTTGGCGAGAATGCCCTGGTATTGCGCGAGTCCGGTGGACGCCGGGTCGGCTCCCTCGGCCGGTACCGCAAAGCTGGTCATGGGCACGAAGGCTTGCTCGACACTGGAGCGCTTCCGCGTTTTGTCGACGACGGCCTCCTTTTGTCCAGTCACCTTCTGCTTCAGCTCGTCGAACTTTTCCTCGGCCTTGGCCTTCAAGGTTTCGTCGAGGCCGGGCGCTGTCGGATCTTCGAGCTGCAAGGTCACGTTCTCGGAGAGGACGCGCAAGAGGCGCATGTACGGCCACTCAGGCTCGCTCAGGGCGTTGAGTTCATCGAGTGCACTGATCGCTTCCTTTGGACGCTCGATCACGAGGTCTGCCACGAACGCTCGCCATTCGCTGCGGTAACGGTCGAAATACAGGGCACGTAGCTTGTCGATCTGCTTGCCCACATCTTGCGCGCTCTCGAGCCCGCTCTCACCGAGCACCCAGCGTTCGCCACTGAGGCGTGACTGCTCCGTGGAGAGAAGCTTCCGGACGCGCTGCCAGCCTTCTTGCGTGTAGGCACCCGCCACACGCTTGTTTTCGCGTCCCGTTACGTACGGCGCAGAAGCGCCATAGAAAATGGATTCGCGAGAGATGCCCGCCACTTGCTCGTTGGCCTCGCTGACGAGCAGTTCATAGATGCGATCGAGCTGCGGGGCACGGAGCAGGACCGTACGCGCGCGACTTACCAACTTGGTGTCCTCTTGCCATGGCGGGATGACGCCGTCGCGCATCAGTTCCAAATAGTACTGCACGTGCCGCATCATCGCAGCCTGGGTCTTGTCGTCGTCACCCCGTAGCAGCTGACCCCAGGTGCGCGACAATCGGGGCGTCGCCCAGTCGAGATCCAGATACTCGGGGTGGCACAGCATCAGGTAGAGCTTCAGCCGATCGTACATACGGCCAAATTGTGCGGACTGCATGCCGGTGGTCATGCCGATTGCACCCAGATCCAGCTCGATTTTCCGGCGTGCAGGCGCTGCCATGCCCTTGTCCAAGTGTGCTGCATACGACTTCTGCAAAGCGGGGCGCAGCGTGTCGCCTTGGTACATGCCCCAACGCAAACCAATCGGAGCGCCGTCCGCGGCATGGCCGTCGAGTTCTTTCAATGCGATGAGCGCCGGATCGAGGGTCGCGACCTTGTCGACAGCGGCCCCTGGCCCTCCCCACTGCACACCTTGCGGCGCAACACTTGCGGCTTCGGCCGATCGAGTCAGGCCTACGTTGCCCGAAAAAGAGCGCAAAGCTGGCGCGATGAGCAGAAGAGCCAGGAGGACCGCCGCAACGGCGACAATGCCGCGCAACACACGTTGACGCTTGATCTCGGCCGCCGTTCGGCCCGCCAAGTCTTGATCTGGAAAAACGACGCGGCGGAATACGTCCGTAACAAAATAGCTCTTCGAATCGGCTGGAGCCTGGTGGCTGGGAGGCTGTCGAATCCCGAGCGCGCGAGCCATATTGCCCATGACGCGCTCGAACGGCTTGCCTTCCTGGGTGCCGCTGGTGAAGTAGAACCCGCGCAACATCGGGTTTTCCTGAAACGAGTTCTGTCGAAATAGCTCCTCGGTGAACTGCTCGATGTTGGCGCGGAGTGCCTTGAACTCGGTGGGGAACTGGAAAATTTTCGCGCGACTCGCCGCGTTCGTTTCTTTGCCGACCACACGCAGAGCTCGAGCGTGGACCGACTCGCTCAGCTTGGCGAACTCGTCGGCGAAGGCTCGCCCGGGTGCTTGGGCGGCGCTGCCGTCGAGCGCAAAGGTCGCGCCCAAGATCTGGTCACGGTCACTTTTGCGCATGTCGCCGAAGAACTCGACGAAGCCACCGATCAAGTCGCTCTTGGTGAAGACCAAGTAGACCGGCAAGACCATGTCGAGCTTGGTCATGATCTCGTCGATGCGTGCGCGCAGTTTCCTGGCGTATGTCGCGATCTGCTCGTCGGTGGCCTCGAACAAATCGGAGATGGCGAGCGCCACGAGCAGGCCGTTGATGGGCTTGCGTGGGCGAAATTTGCGCAATAGGCCGAGGAACGCGAGCCACTCTTCGCGGTCGGAATCGTCGGTCGCGTAGCGGCCGGCTGTGTCGAGCAAGATGCCCTCGTTCGTGAACCACCAATCGCAGTTGCGCGTGCCACCCACACCGCGCACCCCGCCACCTGCAGGGTCTTGAAACGGAAAAACCAAACCCGAGTGCTTGAGCGCGGTCGTCTTGCCGGCGCCCGGCGGGCCAATGATCGCGTACCAAGGCAACGCGTAGAGGGCACCGGCGCCGTGCCGCTTGCCGATCTTCGTGTCCTTGAGGGCGGCGATGCCCTGCTGCATGCGCTTTTGGAGTTCGAGAACCTCCGCGCGACGGTCAGGACGCGCGGTGGCCGCCTGCTGCTCGCTCTGACGCAAAATCTCGGCCTCGAGCGCCCGAGCGCGCTGCTGAGCGCGGATGCGCCGGTAAACCAACCAGCACACGACGCCGACGACGATGGCTGCGGTCAAACCGAGCTGCAAGGCCAGTGAGACGTCGATCTCGAGCAGCGAAAGCAAGAAGCCACCGCCCCACACGAGCAGCAACGACAAGACAATGAGTACCCACAGAAACATGCTCATTCCTTCGATCCTTGCAGCGCCGCCGCACTCGAAACCATTGTGTCGGCCGCGCCGCCCGCCATCACTCGGATGGAGAACCAAAGGGCCAGAAAAATCACCAACGCGAGGCCCAAGAAACCCAGAGCTGCTCCCAGGAGCGGAAATTGTCGCGCAGAAAACTTGAGCTGACGGCGCTCGGGGTACGCTGCCGGACTGAGCGTATCTCCGCTGGGAATGCCGCGCGCCAAGGCGCTGGCCGTTCGCTCGGTGACGGCGGCCCACTCGCCCGGATGTCCGACGGCGTATTTGCCCTGAAAGCCGAGGGCCAAGCACAGATAGTAGATCTGCACGACGTGCGCGCGCCCGGGATCGGCTTGAAGGCCCGCCAAGCGATTGTAAAACCCCTCACCTGCCGTGTTCTCGTGGAAATAGACGAGCTGCAGAGGCTGAGCCATCCACTGTTGCCGCGCCGGCCACGGTGAACGCAGAATCTGTTCGTCCATGAAGGCAGCCAGAGCATAGATGGCCTCCATGGCGTCGGCGGAGGCGATATCCGCCTGTTGGGCTCTCTGCCGCAACGTCTCGAACGTGGCATTGATGCGTTGACGCAGAATTTCTGGCGCCGGCAAATCAGGCGCTTGACTCAACTGAGTGGCGAGGGTGACTGCATCGGCGCAGACCCCGTACATGCGTTCGAACAGAGGCGAATCGGTCACAGTTTCTCCGGATCTACGGCGTAAAGCGAAAGCTCTACTGCCTCAGCAGGAAGAGGTTGATAGATGGCGATCGTTCCCGTGCCTTGAATGTCAGGCCAGTACTCGGGAGTGCGCTGGATGCGGAAGAAGGATATGCCTGGTCGAATGGGCAGCGCCGAGCTCGGACGGAACTCGAGTTGCACGCGGGCACCGTTGACTGCCGAGTTGAGTAGACTGCCGATTTGCCCCCAGGACGCGATCTTGGAAAGCTTGGGCAGCTGCTGATGCATCTCGGCCTCGCTCAAGGTGCCCCGGGCCGCAATGAAAAACTCGTAGCGGAGCACGTTCGCATCCTCGATCTTGCCGAGATACATGCCATCCTCGCGGCGCTTGAGCGGAATCTCGACGAAGCGCTCGTCAACCGTTGTGTTAATCAAGGCCAAGGCGCGGGCAAACAACGGCTCGAACGTGTCGCCCAGCGCCATGTAGTTGTATTGCGAGAAGCTCGAGGGATCGACGTTCGGCACGAACGTGCACAACTCGCCGGCCAGCGAGGCAACTTCGACGTAGAGCTGCTCAGGGTGCGCACTCGGTGTATTCAGGAAGTGGGAAAACGTCGGAATGGCGCGGTTGAGCGTCGCCAAGAGCAACATCTTGGAGACGTCCCCGGCGTCGAACTCGATGCGAGCATCCCCACGCTGCCGGCGCGTCTGTGACACGGCGCGTGCGCGCGTCGACACGGCGTTCGCCACGCGGCGCAGGCCGTCGACCAAGAAGTCCGATGCGCTGATTTGGGCCACCGACGGAACGAACGTGTCCCGCAGCAAGAACGCACCTGTCTGCGAGCGCAGCAACTCCGCGACCTGAATGGTCGCGACGCCTTCCTTGGGCTCGTCCCCCAGGATCAGGCGAACGTGCGGGCGCGCCCACGAGAATTCGTGCTCGCGCCCACCGGCATTGAAATCGGCCACGATCGTGCTTTCGCGCGAAAAGCGACCAGAAGCGGCACCGTCCTGACCCAAGTTGCCTCTTCCGGGACTCTCGTGAGCGACCGCGACGTACACGGCCAACGAAGTCACCGAAGGGCCGAAGCGAGGACCAATCTCGCGGGCGGGCGGCAGCGGACCCGCACCTGCTCCTACGTCGATGGACGTTCCGTCCGGCATAACGGCGCGCAAGCGTTCGAGCGCCACTTGCCCACGCCCCAAGCTCTCCAGGTCAATGACGGACTCGAGGATGCCCCAGTTGGGACGACCACTGAACTCGAGGCGCTCGTCGAGCAGTTGTTCATGGTAGCGGTCCTGCTGCTGCAGGTGATGCTCCGTGACGAACAATCCTTCTGTCCATATGGGTTTGCGGGGCGTCACAGGTTCACTCCGCTGGATTCGGTTTGGGCAACGGCGGTCGCCGGAAATTCCTCGGCATAGTCGGAGCCGTCGTCAATTCGCGTTCCGTCCACTCGGATGTAGACCTTGGGGTTCAATTCCGGCGGCTCGGCGCATTCGCCATCGGGGCATTTGGCGCCGCACGCTTCCTGGCCCGGCACGGGAGGCAGCTCGAAGCTGGTGAACCACTGCTTGCCCTTGGGCGTGCGAAATAGGCCCGCTGCCACGATGAATTGCGCTTCGGGGTTCCGCTCGAACTCGAGTTCTTTGCGCGCATCCGGGTAGACCGAGACTTCCTGACTGCCGAGTAGGTCCTCGCCCAACTTGGCGGCATCCTCTTTCCAGATCTGGTCGAACGAGGCGTTGCGAAAGCCGACGTCGTTCTTCAGTTGGTAAAGGCGAAGCTGCACGGGTCGGGCCTCGCCGCTCTCCGTGGGATTGATGTGAGCGGTGCTGATGATGGCTGCCGTGATGACTTGACGTTCACACGGTTCCGGCGGCGCCGCGGGCGGGACCGATGCGCAGGAGGACGTTGCCAGCGCGGCAGCGAAGAAGATCGAAAGAAGGCGGTGTCTCATGCGGCGTGGCTCAATCCGTGACGGTGCAGCTGAGTTCGCGTTGATCATCGAGATGGACGCGAAGTTGGGTGAGGGGTTGTTCGGCGACCAATGCATCGAGGATCGCCGACGACAGTTTGGGGAGCAGGGTTTGCCGCAAGATGTGGTCGATGTTGCGGGCACCACTTTCGACTTCGCGGCACCGTTCTGCAATCGCCTCGACGACGTCTTCGGAAAGGTCGATTGTCAGGTGATGCGTCGCCGCGGCCCGCGCCAAGGACGCGTTGATCTTCATTCGAGCGATCTCGGACAAGGCCTCGCGTCGAATCGGGACATAAGGGACGACGGTCATTCGAGCCAAGAGGGCCGGCTTGAGGTATTTGCTGAGCGTCGGCTTGACGGCCGCGACCAGTTCCTCGTGACTCGGCAGAGGCTTTTCCGGGGAAGCGGCCTCGGTGATCAAGTCCGTTGCGAGGTTGCTCGTCAAGATGACGACCGTGTTGCTGAAGTCGACCGAGCGCCCCTCGCTGTCGCTGAGCGTTCCCTTGTCGAACACCTGATAGAAGAGGTTGAGGACTTCGGGATCGGCTTTCTCGATTTCGTCCAGCAAAACGACGGAATAGGGGCGGTGCCGGACGGCTTCGGTCAAGATTCCGCCCTCGCCGAAGCCGACGTAGCCTGGAGGCGAACCGATGAGGCGAGACACGCTGTGCCTCTCCTGGAACTCGCTCATGTTGATGGTGGTCATGAAGCGCTCACCACCGAACATGAGATCCGCCAGAGCCAAAGCCGTCTCGGTCTTGCCCACACCACTCGGACCGACGAGCAGGAACACTCCCATCGGCGCCGTCGGTGGCTTGAGCCCCGAGCGCGCTGCGCGCAACTCGCGGCCCAGCACGGCCAAAGCGGGTGCCTGACCGCGCACTCGCGCGCCCAAACGTGACTCGAGTTCAAGCACTGCGCGGAGGTCGTCCTTGACCATCTTGCCCACGGGAATGCCGGTCCACTCGGAGACGATTGCCGCGATCACCGCGTCGTCGACGTCCGCGTGCACGAGACGTTTGGCGTGTGGTACTCCAGCGAGGGCCGCGACCGCGGCGCGCACTTCGTCGGTGGCTTCGTGGTGTTCCGGCGCCAGGACAGCTCGCGCCTCGTCCAACGTCGCGACGAAGCGCCTTTGTTCCTCGGTCTGTGCCTCCAGCTCAGCGACGCGAGAGGACAGCTGGACCCTCAGATCTTCGGCGGCCTGCACGAGCTTGGGATCGTTCGTGGCACCTACCTTCGTGTCGTGACGAAAGGCTTCGAGCTGCTGCACAACGCTGCGTAAGTGCGCACGGGTGTCCTCGAGCGCGGCGGGTTCGGCACGTCGAATCACCTTGACGTACGCGGCGCCCGTGTCGAGCAGATCCACGGCCTTGTCCGGCAGCTGCCGGCCCGGAATGTAGCGAGCGGAGAGCGTGACCGCAGCTCGCACCGCGCTGTCACGGATCGTGACGCCATGCGCCTCTTTGAAGCGCTGAGCCAAACCCCGGATCATCACCTCGGCCTGCTCGATAGACGGCTCTTCGACGCGAATGGGCTGGAAGCGACGCTCGAGTGCGGCGTCCTTCTCGAAGTATTTCTTGAATTCGGCGTAGGTGGTGGCTGCGATCGTCCGCAGCTCGCCACGGGCCAAGGCGGGCTTGAGCAGATTGGCGGCGTCGCCTCCGCCCTGCGCTCCGCCTGCCCCAATCAGGGTGTGCGCCTCGTCGATGAAGAGGATGATCGGTACTTCCGAGGCCTTCACGGCCTCGATCACGCCGCGAAGGCGATTCTCGAACTCGCCGCGCACTCCGGCACCTGCCTGCAACGCGCCCAGATCGAGCGAGAGCAGCTTACTGTCCCTGAGCGCGTCGGGCACGGTGCCCGCGACGATGCGCAACGCCAAACCTTCGACCAGCGCAGTCTTACCGACGCCAGGCTCGCCGACGATGATCGGGTTGTTCTTGCGACGACGAGACAACACGTCGACGACCTGTCGAATCTCCTTCTCGCGGCCCAGAACCGGATCGATCTGACCGAGCCGAGCCTTCTCCGTCAGGTCGAGGGTGAACTTGTCGAGCGGGCCTTCGCCGCTCGATGTCCGACCCGCTGGGCGCGGGCGGTCGACGTCGGGCGTCGAGCTGGCACGGGGGGCCTCGACGCTCGTCGCGCAAATAACCTCCAAATCCCTGGCAATTTCATCTTTGGGAACACGTCGTAACTCGAGCAGATCCATCGATGAGTAGCGCTCGGGCGAATCGACCAAGCGGGCCAGGAGCGCGCCCGATCGAATCTCGGTCGCTCGATGCTCGACGCTGGCGTAGATCCACGCGTCCTGGACCCACTCCAGTAAAAGGCGCGCGAACACTGGTCGCCCGGCGCCGGAACGTCGGTTCACGCTGAGGCCGCGCCGCACCGAGCCGAGCAGTGCTTCGCCATCAACGCCGTAGCGATTGCAGGCGACCTGTATGTCACTCCCTTCGCTCTCGAGCAGCGCCACGAGCAAATGTTCGACGGAGACTTCGTCGTGGCCGCCCGATACGCAAATCGACGCAGCTGTTTCCAGCGCGCGAGTGCAAAATGGCGTGAGCCTTTGAAGGAGGGACCTGGGCTGAACTACCAACATGCTCAGACCGCACTCCACGCAAAAAACCGCATTACGGAGATTGTCACCCGGACACCTACAGCGGAGCAAGCTTCGAGCAGTTCGACCACTTCGGGGTGCTGGCACGCGCTTATGGAAGCGTCAAATCGCGAGCCGGGACCAACTGGCGCCGCCTCCTGCTCGTGTCACCGGCGGGCACCAAACGAACACTGCGCGAACTTCTTGCCTTGGCAGAGGGCGCTGAGTCGAGCTGCAGCAGCGCGCGTCGCGGGTGAGTCGAGCCCATTGTGGGTTTGATGCGACTCGAGCGCGATTGCTTGGTGCTCGACGGCGCGAGCGCTGCGACCTGCGCGCTCCTCCATGTGGCTCAGGGCTCCGAGCGCGGTTGCGCGTTTATGTGCGGAGGGCAGATCGCGAGTTTGCAGGTTCAAGCCTGCGACCAGGCTGAGCGATATCGCCGTGTCCGGGTGCTTGGCTCCCAGCAATTTTTCGCGCAAGCCGAGGGCGCGGTCGAAACTCAGCCGTGCTTCGTCGAGCTTGCCTTCGGCCACCTGGGTCGTGCCCAAGTTGCTCAAAGTGGAGGCGAGCTCGTGCGAGTCCTGCGCTGGCTTCGCGGACGAGAGCGTCAACCTCGCGGTCCGTGAGCCCATTGTGATGAGCGAGCCCGAGCGCCTCGGCTGCCTTGGCTTCCGCGGCCGGGTACGCAGCCATCTCTTCGAGCATTTGAGCCTCGGCCAGGAGCTGGCGGATCTCGGGAGCCACTGCGGGCTTCGACACGGCTGGCGTGAGTTGCCGCGCGAGGGCGAGACAGCCAGAGATGCGATTGTACGCTTCCTCCGTCAGCGTCTCGCGCAGGAGACAATCGCGACAAGCGCTCTCTTTCAAGAGCACCCAATTGCGCGCGAAACCATCCAGCTTGGTCTTCACCTGAACGGCGACTTTTTCGCCGAACCCGCCGTTCACGCTCACCAGTCCGGCGGAGACAGACGTCTGCACGTCGCGGGACCAAATGCGCTCGACGTCCAATCGCGCGCATCCTGCTGGATGGTAAACCGCAGGCGCTTCGCTCGGAAACAGTCAGGGTGCCGGCGCCAATTCGGGCAACGGTACGGCTGCCGGCGCCGGATTGAGCTTGGCCAACACTTCGAGCGCCAGGCCGCAGCTCGTCGCTTGGCGCGTGCGACCCGCTGCGCTGATGGCGTCGTTCATGCCTTTGCGCACGCCCACTTCGCGCAACTTGCCCGCTGCTTGGGCGGAGAGTCGCGCCAGCTGACGACCGCTCGGCAACTCCCAGACACCGACACGCGCTGGATGCGCCACGCGTTGGATGCGTTCTTCTGCCGTTTCATCCGTGCCTTCGAGCGCCTTGGGCAAGCCCTCGGGCGGATCTTCGTCGACGACGATCACGAAGTATTTCGCGCGCTGGTAGACCTCGATGGCCACCGGAATGTCGACGCGTGTGACCGAATCGAGGCCACGCTCGTACGCAATCAGACCGAGCTCGGTCGAGGCATCCTTCACTTCGGCCACCCACTCGGGTGAGAGCACGGACACAGCGCGGTAGAGCAGCCGCATGTTGAACGGCGACGACGGGCGCTGGCAGACTTTGTACTCGCTGCATAGTGCACCCGGCTCACAATCGCGGCTCTCTTTGCAGGCGCCGCCCTGTTGCGGAGCCGCAGCCTTGGGATCGCGCATGAGGCACGACGTGAAGCCGTCCCGGAGCGACTTCTGCGCCGCGGCGCGGGCACGCTTGGCATCCTTGGCGTCTTCTTTGCGCAGGCGAAGATAGAGGCCGGGCGTGGTGAACAGCTTGGCGAACTCGACGTCGTTTGCACGCTCGTCCTTGAACGGGCCCGTGGTCAGCGCAGCCAAGCCCTTGTCTACGGCTGCTTGTATGGGCAACAGCTTGGGTCCGAGCGCTTCGGCCACTGCGCGCTGCTTGGCCATGAGCGACGAGCGCTGCGCGTCGATGGCGCTTTGGGCATTCTGGAAATAGACGAAGCCGCCGATCACCAAGATCGCCAAGCCGCCGAGGAAGAGCTTGGGCGGGATACCGCCGATGGCAGTCTTGCCACTGGTGAGCTGCCTGTAGCGAGTGGCGCGCGACGCGTTGAGCGACGGCAGACCGGGGCGTTTATTTTCGGACATGAAGTCGGGGGTACGAATGAGCAGAGGGGTGTCAGAGGGGCGACGTCGAGCGTGATGCCTCCAAAAGCGAAAAGCGCCGCGAACCTTGCGGCCCCGGCGCTTTCTATGGAGCCCGAAGGCTGTCGAATTACTCTTTTTCGAGGCGCCCAACCATGAAGCTGACCGCGGGGTAACCTGCGTTGGCTGCAGTGGTGAACACGCTCTTCACGACCAGCGCCTGCACGCGACGGTCAACCTGGAGAATCACGTTGCCCGGGAAGGGCTGACCGGGCTTGAGCTGCTTCCACAACTCGCGCTTGGCCTTGAGGATGTTGCTCAGCTCATCGATCGTCTGAGGCCGGTTGGCGTCCAGAATCGCGCGAGTGCTTCCTGCGGCGATGCCGTCGACCAGGATCTGGGTGCCGGTCACCGCCACGATGGGTGCTACGAGCATTTCCACGGCGTTTGCCGCGTTGGGCAGCTTGACGTTTTTGTCGATCGGCAACTCGCCCGATGCGGAGAAGCTGGCCAGCAAGAACAGCACGATGCAGAGCAAGAAGTCGATGAAGGGAATGAGCGGAATCTCGGTGTTGAGACCGCGACCGCCACCGCCAGCCACCTTCTTCTGAACGAACCTCAGAGGAATGTGGTGCATGAGGCGGCGACCTGCCACCTGGATGGGCTGATGAAAACGACTGAGTGGTTTGTTACCGGACATGGTGTTTCCTTGGTCGAACTAGTGGGTCGACTCAGTCGGACGCGAACGTCACCTGGAAAGCCGGGATTTGCTCGGGCTTGCCACCGGAGGGGGCAAACTCGCGCTGGGGGCGATAGATGGCGTCGAGGACGGCCACGATGTGCATGAACTCGGTGGAGTTGTCGGTATGAAGGATGGCGCGGTCGAACTTCTTGTCCGATGCAGCACGATGCGCTCCGCTCGTCTTCCATTCCTCTTCGATCTTCTTGGCCAGATCGGGGTAAGTCACGTCACCGCTGACATCGACTTCCTTGCGCGGCACCGAAATCTCGTTGACCACGGTCGAGCCTTCGCGCCAGACGAGCTTGAAGGTGCGCTCGCCCTTCATTTCGACGTGCAGCTCCTTCTCTTTCTCGGGCTTCTCGATCTCGGTCTCCTTGGGCGGACCGGGCACGTTTGCGCTGGCTTCGATTCGAGCCATCTGCGACCACACTGCGGTCACGAGCAAGAACATCACCAAGCACAACAAGAAGTCGATGAAGGGGATGAGAGGAATATCGTGGTTCGAGGCGCGTTTGCCTCCGTGTCCACCAACGTCAATACCGGCCATTTTCTATCCTCGCAGGCACTAGGAAAAAGTTTGGAAGTCTCGAATCGAGAGACCAGTGCACTCGCCTCGAGGCGAGTGCAGCCACTTGCTGCCTTCTGGTTGGACAACGGGCCCAGTCGGAGGTTCCGAGATTCCCGGGAGAAAACCCGAAAAATCGAAGCGACCGGCTGGGCCGTTGAGCTCAATCAGGCAGCGTGCTCGATGCCGTCGAGATTCACCTTCTGGCGGTTGGCGACCACGAGGTTGAGAACGCGAACGCTCGCCTCGTTGATGTCGTCTTCCACGCTCTGGGTCTTGCCGTTGAGGAAAGCAAAACCCATGAGGCAGGTGATTGCGGCGAGGAGACCCCACGCCGTGCAGTTCATGGCCTCGGAGATACCTTGTGCAAGAATTCGTGCCTTCTGGCTCGGGTCGACAGACTCGCCACCGACGGCGCCGAAAGCCTTGATGAGACCCACGATTGTGCCGAATAGGCCACAGAGCATCGCGAGGTTGGCGAACAGAGCCAAGAAGCCCGTGCGCTTGTTGATCTTGGGCATTTCGATGAGCGCCTGCTCATCCATGGCAGCCTGGACCTCTTCATCAGGGCGGTTCACCTTGACGAGACCAGCCTGCACGATGCGAGCGAGCGGAGCGTTCGCCGCAGAGCACATCTTCACGGCCTTGGCGACGTCGCCTGCCAGGATGCACTTCTGCATGGTGGCGAGGAACAAGTCCTTGTTCACCGAAGATCCGAACAGGTACACGGTGCGCTCAACGATCACCGAAACTCCGGCAATCAACCAGAAGGTGATGAGGTGCATCGCCCATCCGCCCTCTTCGTAGTGGTGCCACGCGTCTGACATTTCTCTATTCCTCTTGAATGGGTGTGCTGGGTGCGGGTTTCAGGACTTCGGGGTGGGCTGCGCCCTGCTCCCCTCTGTCACTGTGGGTGGTGTCGAACCGCGAAGCGACCTCGAACACACCCAACAAGTTGCCGCAATTGTTGGAGAATTCCCAAATGGATCGCCTTGCGGCGGATTTGGACTGTGCAATCTTGCTGAAATTACACCCCCGCCGTCAAGAGTCACCGAGCGAATCTCTGATGTTCGACGCTCGCGGAAAAAATCCAGCGGCCTGGACCCCCGGTTACCCCACGCAGAGAAGCAGAGAGATCGTCTGCCGCCGGCCGCGCCCCACCGGTGCGGGTCCCCTTCTGCGGCGCAGTCGCGCACCCCCCTCTCGCTTATCGATGCAACGCAGCCAGCCCATGCGTGCTCCAGCAAACGCAATGCCTTCGGGCCTTTGACGCAGGTGGAGGTTGCTTTGGCGAGTTCAGCCTCGTTATAGTTCTCCGCTATCTGAAGGGGTTCCAGGAGGGACCGGGGAACGGACCAGATCTGGTACCGTCCGGTGCAAGTCGGAATCAGCATCGCAAGCGCCCCGTTCAGTAGTGCCCCGTGGGGGCGCGTTAGATACCGAGGAAAGGGATAGGGAATGCAGCTTCTGCTCCAGGCAGCCGGTGGTTCGAGCCAGCTCGTTGCGGCTTTCAAGCACAATCCGACGTTCATGGTTTTGAACCTGTGCGCGTCGGCGATCGTTCTGACCATCGTGATCGAGCGTTTCATCTTTCAACTCACGCGCTATCGCGTGAACTCGAAAGAGTTTTTCGCCCAGATCAAGAAGCTCGTCGTCGCCGGCAACATCGATCGCGCCATCAAGATCTGCGAAGCAGGTGACTACCCGGTTCTTCAGCTGGTCAAGGCCGGTCTGACACGGGCCAACAAGGGCGAAGAAGAGATCGACTCCGCGCTGAGCGAGCGGCTCTCGGAGCTCAAGCCCGACGTGGAGAAGCGCATCGGCGCGCTCTGGTCGCTCGCCAACATTGCGACCTTGATCGGTCTGCTCGGCACGGTGTCGGGTCTGATTGCTACCTTCGCCGCCATCGCGCGACCAGATCTCTCTCAGGCCGACAAGCAGAGCTTGCTGGCGAACGGTATCGCCGAGGCCATGTACAACACCGCGCTCGGTCTGGGCATCGCGGTGTTCTGCATGATCACACACATCATTCTTCACACGCGTGCCAAGGCGATCCTACACGACCTCGAGAGCGTGATGGAGCGCACCTTCAATCTCCTGACCATCCAAAAGCCTCAGGCGTGATTCCTCATCACTCGAGAGCAGCAGGGAGAGCATGCCTCAGCTCAGTGTAGCGCAGCGCAGCAAAATCCGACGGCTGAGTCAGCCGAAGGAACTTGCACCCGATGAAGAAGGCGGCGAGCTCAACATCGTTCCCTTCCTCGATATCGTCATGAACATCTTGATCTTCGTGCTCGCCACGGTGGCAGTGACTTTCACCTCGACGATCGAGACCGTGCCGCCTGCGGCCGGTGGCTCGGGCGTCCGCGCCAAGACCGAAGATGATGCGCTGAACTTGACGGTCTTCATCGTCAAGGACGGCTTTTCGCTCAAAGCGGCGGCAGGCAACGTGGCGCCCGGTTGCTCCGGCATCGGCGCAGGCGTGTCGATCCCACTCAAGGGCAATCGCTACGACTTTCCCGCACTCACCAGCTGCGCCGCTCGCCTGAAGGCCTCCAACTCGGCTTACGCTGACGAAGAAACGGTGGCCATCAGCGCCAACAACGGCACCGAATACCAGCTGATCATCCAGGTGATCGACGCCCTGCGGAAGACCCCCGACGGCAAGGGCGAACTCTTCGGCAAAGTGAACTTCTCGGTGCCCAAATGAGCTCACCCAAGGACGCATCCAAGGCTTCGGTCGTGGCCTACAAGGCTGCCTTGCGACGCGCCACGCGACGCAACGCGCACGAGCCCGAGGTCAACTTCCTCAACATCACGGCCATGCTCGACATCATGACCATCATCCTGGTCTTCTTGTTGAAGAGCCTGGGTGAGTCGAGCGCGTCGGTGCCGCAGAGCGACGACATGCAGTTGCCTACTTCGGTCCTGCGCACGGAGCCTTCGCAGAACGGCGTTATCGTCACCGTCTCCAAGACTCAGATCTTGGTGGGTGACAGCAAGGTACTCGATTTGCCCAGCCGCGATTCGATGGCCCAAACGGGTGTGGGCGCCTTCAACAAGCGCAACGGCCCGAACGACACCTACATCGTCCCGCTTGGCAACGTGCTGCAGTCCGCGCGACAGACCGACAAGATGATTCGCGCCAAGCGTGGCCTCGATCCGGCAGGGTCCGAGGCGGTGATCATCGCGGACAAGACGACACCCTTCCGGCTCTTGATCGAAGTGCTGTTCACTCTCGGTCAGACCGAATTCACGAAGTACCACCTGATGGTGATTCAGGCCAAAGAGGGCTCCTGAACCTCCAGATCGACTCAGCGGCGCGCTAGTAGCCCGTTCAGGCGCAACCACTGGCTGCGCCTTTCCTTTGTGCCGTCTTTCCCGATGCGCTCGACCCGGCTCGCGCTTGCGGCCCGCGTGACGCTCGGCTAGCGTCGGTTTCGAGCACTGCATCTCGCTTGGAGCGTGCTTCCTGGGTCCGTAGCACCTGGACGACGGTCGGTGAGGCACTTCCCTCACGCCGCCCAAAGGGACACGGAAAGTGGGTTCTGCTGCTCGAACGGAGCGGCACTCTCCAGGGACTTCCCAGCGATCCAGACCTCGGTCGATGCCGAGTGGATTCATTGAGCAGATCCTCTGTTTTGACCTTTCCTCCGTTGCTTCTCGGCCTACATGTGGCCGCCCTGGTCGTAGCGCTCCTGGTGAGCAGCTGGCTCGGCCATTCGCGCCCGCTCGGAGCCGATGGTCGCCGCATCGCCGATGCGGCAGAACGCGCAGGCCTCGGCCAGAACGCCCTGTCCCTTCGTGCGGCGATCGTTGCGCTCGGGCTAACGATCTTGGCCAGCGTCGGTTGTGCGCTGCGCGCTGGAGCGCCCACGCTATGGTTCGCGCTCTTGCCCCTCGGTGTCGCCGCATCGGCTACAGCAACCGGGCTCGGTGTCGCGCGTTGGTCGACCCGCGCCGCCGCGCGTTTGCTCGGCGAAACCGCCCGCGATGCTAGCGCGACTCTGCTGGGCCGTGCGGCGCTGGTGGCGACGCTTATCCCCGAAGCCGTCAGCGGCTTGTTGGTGCTCGGCACCTTCGCTTGGGGCGAGCGCCTCTTGGGCGCCAAGGTGGGCCTGCAGCTGGCGTTCGTCGCGGCCGCAACAGTCGCGATCTTGGGTGTCGTGTTCGCCCGCTCGACGGCGGCGTTCGTTCTCTGCGTCGACGTCACCGATCGCGCGGAGCTCGTGGCGCCGCACCCGGGTAGTCTCGCGCGCGTCGTTGCGGCGACGTTCAGCCGTTCGATCCTATCGACCGCGGCCTTGATGACGACGTCCTGCTTGGGCCATGCCCTGCTGCTCGCGCACGGCGTGACACTGTCCGGCGAGGCGAGCCCTAGTTCTCTGCTCTACCCCCACCTGCTCCGCTCGCTTGGTCTGCTTGCCCTGGTTTTTGGCGGATTGGTGGTGCGCAGCTCCGAGCGCGAGCCGCTCCGTTGGGCGTGGATTCGCGGCGCCGTCGTCTCCTCGATACTCTTGGTGGCCGGCGCCTGGTCGCTCGCGCCCAGCCTCGAGGACGCAGCTTGGACGCGACTCTTGCCCGGTGGCGCGTCGTTCGTGTTCCTTGCTGCGTTGTCGAGTGCAGCCCTCATCAGCTTGTCGAAATCCAGCATCTCGAACGACTCGTTCTCTCCGACGCAGCTCGCGTGGGGCGCGGTCCTGGGCCTACTTGGACTATCGAGCTGGGGACTGCTCAGGGTAGCGGCAAGTCCGACGCCGTTGCCCGAGCATCTCGGTCACAGCTTGTTCTTGGCTTGCATCCTTTCGCTCTTACCGCTCGTCCACATCTGGCGCGTGGCTCGTGAGACGGCCGTCGGAGCCCGCCTCGCCTTTGGCTTGAGTGGCGGAACCGACGCGAGCGTGCGCGGGCACGATGCCAGTCCGCCTGCCGCCTGGGCCAACGTCTATTGGTTGCTCGTCTTGTTGGTTGGCTACGAGGCCACGCAGTTGCTCGAAGGCGAACACAGTCAGAATGCTCTGCTGGGCTTCGGTGTTTTGCTCGGTTTCGTGACGCTCGGGGTGTCGCTTTCGAGCAGCGCGCGCGCCTGTCGGCGTGCTCGCGCGGAAGTGAACGCTCATCTCGAGGCGCACGTTTCCGGTTCGCCCAGCGCTTCGGCTGCCGCTTTCGGCGACGTACTCGCTCTGGCCCGGAACTCGTCGGGACGCGGCTTCGTCGCGCCGCTTTTCCTGGTCATCGCAGGATCGGCGCTCTGGGTCGGCATCGCCCAGCGCTCCCACGACTCTGCGCTTTCGACTGCTCTTCTCGGCTTCGTTCTGGGCAGTCTGTCGAGCGGCGCAATCCTCGGTTGGTTGCTCGAGGATCGCGAGCCCAGCTTGCTTCGCGGCCACGCCGCCCTGGCCCTCCCCCTCGGTCTCTCGCTCGTGACTTGGATCACGACGGGGCTGCAGTTCTTCTGAATTCCTACTCTTTTTGCTGATTTTTTCGGGGCCTTGGCCCCTGGCGGCTCACGCCGCACTTTCGCTCTGCCGAAGGAACACCCCACTTGTCCACCCTCTCTGACGCACTCTCGACACTCTCCGACCGCGGCCTGCGACGCTTGCTCGGTGCTCGTACCTTCTTGCGCGGGCTCGACTACGAGAAGCGCAAGGTCGTCGAGCAGGTGGTCATCGCCGATACGCTGGCGACCTGCACAGTGCGGGGTTCGGACGCGCAGCCTTACGACGTCTCGATTCGGCTCGGCGGCGAAGGCATCACCTCCAGCTGTTCGTGCCCGGCTTTCGCCAAGACCGGCCAACACTGCAAGCACGTGGCGTCGCTGCTGATCAACGTCCGCAACAAGGCGCGCTCCAAAGCGCCGCGTCAGGCCGCGGCGCCTCAGGTCGCCGTGGCTCCACCCCGCTTGCCAGAGCAGAGCAAGGCCAGCCGGCGCCGTGAGCGTCGTCGCCGCAACCAGAGCCCGCAGAACGTCGTGCCGCCCGGACTTCGTCCCCCTCCCTCGCCGGACGCGACGGCGCGGTCGACGGGTATCGGAGCTTGGATGGCGCCCGAAGACTCCACTCGCCGCCTCAATCTCGAGTTCCGCGTCCACGTGCGCGCTGGCGGGCTCACCGTGACCGTCCTGGACACCGATGCCCGCGTGCCGCTCCTGCCTGGCGTAGCGCTGAATTGGCAGGCAATCGCCCCGACGGCCGACCGCGACGCCTTGCGGGTACTTGCTCGCCACGAATCGGGTAACCCGAGGCATCCCGCCGTCGACATTCGCGGCGAGGACGTCTCGGAGCTCTTGCCGCTGCTCGTCGGCCGCCGCGTCTTGCTGGAGCCCGCTCTGATGCAGCTGCGCTTTTCCGAAGAAGCCCTCAAGCCGCGCTTCGAGCTCGAAATGATCGGCTCGGACACGATCGTCGCCAAGGCCACTTTCGTGCGCCAAGAAGACGGCCGCCAGTTTCACCTGACGAGCGGTGGATGGTTCGAGGGCTGGCCTGGTTGGCACATCGACACGAACGAGGGCGTGGCGCGCATCGTTGATCGACGCGTGTCGCCCTCAGCGCTCAAGCGCCTACTCAACAGCCCCACGATCGCCGAGCCGGCGTCCGAACTGATCGCCTTCATCACCTCGGACTTACCGCGCGTCGCGCTCGACGTCGGCGCGGATCTGCCCGATCTGTCGCAAGTGGCCGACGTGATCGACATGACGCCCAAGTTCACCTTGCGGGCCGGCGGCAGCATCAACGAGGCGAACGCGTCGCTCACCGCGCGCTACGGCGATCTCGAAGTCGAGGTGCGCGCAGACGGCATTTCTCCACCGGTCGTCTTCTTGCCGCTCAAAGAAGGTCAAAAGCGCATCAAGTGCGTGCGCACCGACATCGAAGCGCAACAAGAGGCTGTGAACCTGCTGATCGACGCGGGTCTCGACGAGGACGAATCCGGCGAGCGTTTCGAGGCCACGGGCCAAGATTCGATCGCGTTCTGGTCGGAAGGTGTCGCCAGTCTCCCCAAAAACTGGGACCTATTCGTGCCGGAAGAACTGGTTGGCAGTCGCGTGCGCGGTACGCCCCTGGCCATGAAGGCGCGCGTGTCGAGCGGAGTCGACTGGCTCAACGTCAAGATCACCTGGGAAGCGGATGGGGTCAGCGTCGATCGCGACGAAATCGAGCGTTGCCTGCGCGAGGGCAAGAAGTACGTCCGCCTGAGTGACAACACCTACGCCGCGCTGGACACCGACCGCGTGCAATCGCTGATCGATCGCGAGATCGAGCTCATCGCCAGCGCTGGCAAGCAAGGCAAGCTGCCACTCAGCCAGGCCGGGCGCGTTCAAGAGCTGATGCAGCAGGCGGATGGCGTAGCCGTGGCTGCCAGCACCAAGGCGCTGTTCAGCAAACTCGCCAACCTGGAAGAGATCAAGAAGATCAAAAAGCCGCGCGGCCTCAAAGCCACGCTTCGTCCCTACCAAGAGCAGGGCTTGTCCTGGCTGCGTTTCTTGCACGAGATCGGCTCGGGCGGGGTGTTGGCCGACGACATGGGCCTCGGCAAGACCGTGCAGACCATCGCCATGCTGCTCTCGCTCCATTCGAGCGAGTCGCCTATCCGCGCGCTGATCGTGGCGCCCACCTCGGTGGTGACCAACTGGCACCGCGAAATCGAGCGCTTCGCGCCCACCTTGTCCGTCGCGCTTTGGCACGGCGCAGGTCGCAAGGGTCAGCAGGACGAGCTGAAGGACGCGAACATCATCATCACCAGCTATGCGCTGCTGCGCCGCGACATCGAACTGCTCAAGAGTCTCGATCTCGAGTTCGCCATCTTGGACGAGGCACAGGCCATCAAGAATCCCGTCAGCGCCACCGCCCAGGCGGCCAAGGGCCTGACGGCGCGCCATCGTTTGGCATTGACCGGCACGCCGATTGAGAACCGACTCAGCGAAATCTGGTCGATCTTCGACTTCGTCAGCCCGGGCTTGCTCGGACCGCTCCAGAAGTTCGAAGAGCGGTATGCACGCCCGATCGACCAGGGCGACTCGAAGCAGGCGGCGCGCCTGCGCGCTGTCATTCACCCCTTCATCCTGCGCCGCACCAAGCTCGAAGTGGCCAAGGATCTGCCCGAGAAACTGGAGTTCGATCAGCTGATCGACATGACCTCGGAGCAGAAGGCCATCTACCTGCAAGTGCTGCGCGAAGTGCGCGCCCAGGTCATGGGCGAGGTCGAGCGGCTGGGCGTCGCCAAAAGCCAGCTGCACATCCTGGCTGGCCTCACCAAGCTGCGGCAGGCTGCCTGCGATCCGCGCTTGCTGGGCTTACCCAAAGAACTGACCAACGAGCACAGCGGCAAGCTGATGGCCTTGCGCGAGCTGGTCGACGAGGTCGAAGCGGGCGGGCACAAGGTGCTCATTTTTAGCCAGTTCGTGTCGATGCTGAAGCTGATGGCAGCCGCGCTGGACGAGGACAAGATCCGCTACGAGTACTTGGACGGCAGCACAATGGACCGCCAAGCGCGTATCGATCGCTTCCAGGACGATCCGACCGTGCCGGTGTTCTTGATCAGCCTCAAAGCTGGTGGCAGCGGACTCAACCTCACTGCCGCCGACACGGTGATTCACTTCGATCCGTGGTGGAACCCGGCCGTCGAAGAGCAGGCCACCGACCGCGCCCACCGCATCGGCCAGAAGAAGGTCGTCTCCGTTTACCGCCTGGTTGCCGCGGGGACGATCGAAGAGAAGATCCTGCAGCTCAAGCAGAAGAAAAAAGACCTGGTCGCAGCGGTGCTCGGCGAGGACGCAGACGGAGCCAAGAAGCTCACCCGCGCCGATTTGGATGAGCTGTTCCGCGTAGAGCCCTAAGACCGCTCGGGGGTCAGCCGCTGCGCCGCATCGACACGCTCATCAACAGGCCGAGACAGAACAGCATGGTGACCAAGCTGCTGCCGCCGTAGGAAAAGAGCGGCAAGGTCACGCCGACGACCGGCAGTACGCCCATCGACATGCCCAGGTTGAACACGGCGTGCCAGAAGATGACCGCGCCCGAGCCGATGGCGAGGGCAGCCCCGAAGCGGTCCTTGGCCTGGGATGCGATGTGTACGGCCCAGATCGACAGGAAGCCGTAGAGCAAGATCAGGCCCACGCAACCCAAGAAGCCGAACTCTTCGGCGAATACCGCGAAGGGAAAGTCCGAGTGCTGATCGGGCAGGAACCGGAATTGGTTCTGGGTGCCTTGCATGAAGCCTTCACCGCTGAGGCCACCGTTGCCGATTGCCGTCTGCGCCTGAAACGCATGCCAGCCGGTTCCCTGCTTGTCCTTGAGCGGATCGATGAAGCTGGTGATGCGAGCCTTTTGGTAGTCCTTCATGCCGAAGTTCCACATCAACAGTGACGCGCCAATGCTCAACGCTGCGCCCCAAATGACGCTGCCGGTGCGAATGCGTGTGATGGCCAACATGGTGAGGGCCGACATCAGATAGATCAGCGAAGTGCCCAAATCGGGCTGCAACATAACCAAAATCACAGGAACAGCGGTGAAGAAGAGCGGAGCCGCCAGATCGACGAGAGTGCGCTCCTCGACCTTGGCGTCGTTTTGGATGTGGCGGGCCACCATCAGCACGATCAGCGGCTTCATGAACTCGCTTGGCTGAAATGTGAAAGTGCCGAAGCGGATCCAGCGCGACGAGCCGCGCACGTCAGTCGCCAGCACGAATACCGAAGACAGCACCAGCAAGCCGCCGACGTACAAAATCGGCGCCAAACGCTCGAAATGGCGGTAGTCGATCGCCGCCACGAGCATGGCCAGGAGCAGGCCGACGACGATCCAGTAGATCTGCGTCACGTAGATGCCGGCCAAAGCTCCGTGGCCCGAAGTGTCGCCCACGTACGCGCTGGTGGCGCTGTACAAGTTGACGACGCCGATGGCCGACAGCACGACCACCACGAGCAACAGCGGCATGTCGATGTGCGGAGCTCCGCGGCCGGCGGACATGGAACTAGCCATCAGTTGGAACCTGCTTTCTTTTTCTTGGCATCGGGAGTGGCCGGGCGGTTCAAGCGCTCGGCCTTCATGCGCTGCCAATCCCGAACGATGCGCATGGCTACGGGTACGGCGTTCTTGCCACCGCCTCCGCCGTGCTCGACCAGCACGATGACCGCAACTTCCGGCGACTGGGCCGGCGCGAAGCCAGCAAACCAGGCATGGTCGCGGTTGAAGTACTCGACGTTGGCCTGATCGGAGCCGCGCGGTGCCAGCTGGCTGACCTGCGCCGTACCCGTCTTGCCGGCCAGATCGACACCCTCGATGCGGCCTGCGTGGGCGGTACCCTTCTTGTCCAGGACGACATCGACCATCGCTGCGCGCACCAGATCGAGCTTGGGTTGATCGACTTCGACCATACGACGCACGCGCGGCGGGAAATCTTGCACGACCGTGCCGTCGCTGGTCTCGATGCTGCGCACGACCTGCGGCCGATAGAGCGTGCCACCGTTGGCCAACGCTCCGTAGGCGAGTGCGAGTTGCAACACGTTCACCGTGGTTGCGCCTTGACCGATGGCGGCAAGCAGGGTGAAACCGCCGCGGAATGCGCCTTTGTAGCGGCGAGTGTACCAAGCGCGCGTGGGCATGCGGCCGCGCGCTTCGGGGTTCACGCCCACGCCGGTGCCTGCACCAAAGCCGTAGCGCGAACCCAGCTCGGCCAGCTGATCGATCTGGATGCGCGTACCGAGCTCGTAAAAGTAGCTGTTGCACGACTGCACGAGCGCTTCGTGCAGGTTGACGCCCCGGTGAACGCCGGTGCAGCGGAAGTAGCGCTTGCCGTACTCCCAACCGCCACGACAGTCGACTTCTCCATCGGGCTGGATCAACCCGGCCTCGAGCCCCGACAGCGCCGTGAACGGCTTGTAAGTCGAGCCCGGCGGATATGCGGCCGAGATCGTGCGGTCGAGAGTGGGCTTGAGCGGATCGGAGAAGTAGCGGTTGAACGCCTCCTGGACAGCCGCTTTGCCGCTTCCGCCCGAGACCACATTGGGATTGAAACTGGGCTTGGAGAGCGCCGCCAGCACGCGGCCGGTGCGGACGTCGACGATCACGACTGCGCCCGCCAGATGACCGCGCATGGCCTGCTCCGCGGATTTTTCGAGTTCGATGTCGACGGTGAGTGAGATGTCTCGGCCCGGAGCAGGCTCCTGGAGGTGGCCTTCACCGAGGTAGCGGTCCTCGAGATCTTCGATGCGCTCGCTGCGGGTCTTCTTCATGATGAAGCGTCGGAAGCCGCGTTGGCCCTTGAGATAGCTCTCCCAGCGGCGCTCGACACCGACGGCGCCCAAGCGATCACCCGCTCGGTAGCCACCTTCGGGGCGCTCCGCCAAGATTTCCGCGTCGACTTCGCGCATGTAGCCCAACATGTGCGCGCCCAGCTCTCCGTATGGGTACGCTCGAACGGGTGCAGGCAGCACGCGGACGCCTGGCAGTTCGTCCCTGTGCGTTTCGAGCGTCGCCATGATGTCGCGGTCCACGTCGACGCGGATCAGCGCCTGTTGTTCGGCGCGCCGCTCGTTGAGAGCGAGCTCGCGAATCTTGGCTTCGATGTCCTTGGCGCTCTGCTGGTCGAGACTCATGTAGCCGACCACGAGCGGCCAGGTCTTCTCGAAGTCCAGCTGCTTGGGAACGACGTACACGTTGTAAGACGGCCGATTGGATGCCAGCACCTTTCCTTGGGCGTCGCGAATGACGCCGCGCGTGGTCGCCAAACGCGTCTCGCCGATGATGTTGCGACGCGCCTGAGCCTCGTGGATGTCGCCGTGCACGACTTGCATGAGGAACAAGCGCACGACGAACAGAGAAAAGATGGATAAAATGAACAGCACCAGCCAGCGGTAGCGTCGCCGAAACTCTCCTACGTCCGAACGTTGGCCCAGCGTCGCCATGGTATCAGCTCATCTGCGATGAGTGGCTCGAGCCTGGACCCGCGACGGCCTGAGCGTCGGCCTGCAAACGCTGCGCGATAGCGAAGACGAAGGGCGCAAGCAACGCTGTGCTGACGGCTCGCGGCAACACGATCGCGGAGAGCTCGAGTGGACGCTTGTTGTCCGCACCGAAAATGGCCAAGAGCGTGAGCACGATTGCGCTCTCGACCAGCGAGGACACGAAGGCCAAGGGAATGCGCGTCATCACCGACTGAGCACTGACGCGACTCGAGGCGATGCGCGACAGCCACCAGATGGCTACCATGGTGAAGCGAAACAGGAAGGCGGGACCGCCACTGAGCACGTCGAGCCCCCAGCCGAGGCAAAACGACGAGATCGCGCCGCGCGCGGTCGAGTGCTCGTGGACTCCGAGGTAGACGACCAGGGGCAGCACCAAGCTCGGGGTACTGCCGTGGAGCAGACGTCCCAGATGAAAGCCGAAGACCACCTGGCCCGCGAGCGGCTCGAGGAAGCGGTGCAACGTGCCTTGCAGCAAGATGAACACCAAGCCGACCAAGAAATAGGCGACGTTGCGCATCAGCGTCCCGCCTTGGTCTGGCCGTTGCAGTCCTTGACTTCGTTCAAGACGATCAGCACCTCTTCGAGGCGCGAAAAATCGACCGTAGGCTCCGCCAAAACAGTCTGGTAAGCGCCGAAGTCGCGCTTAATCACTTCGGTGACGCGCGCGACCGCGATGCCGCGTGGAAAGCGACAGCCAACGCCACTCGTGACGAGTATGTCGCCGACCTCGACCTCGTCAGAGCGCTGCGCGTACTCGACGCGCACTCCGTATTTCGACTCGTCACCCACGCCACGCACGAAGCCGCGCGCACCCGTGCGCGTCACGACGACGTCGACGCCGAAAGAAGCGTCCGCCACCAAAGTGACCGTGGCAGTGTCGCCACTCACACGTTTGATCAGACCGACGGCTCCGCCTGGCGCGATCACGGGCATGTTGGGGCGCACCAAAGCGCTCGGGAAATCGATGGCCAAATGAGCGACCCGGAAGTACTCGGTCGGTGCCTTGGTGGTGACGACCGCGCTCACCGTATCCACCGGTATCGTCTCGCGCAGGCCGCTCAGCTTGCGCAGCCGCTCGTTCTCGCCGCGGACGAGCGCGAGTTCTCGCACCTCGTTCTGCAGACGAAGGACCTCCCGCGACAGCCGGTCGTTGTCGCGCCCGACGTCGACCAGGTAGAAATAGTCGCTCACAATGGCCGAGATCTGCCGCGCCATGGCGGCCGCCGCATATTGCACGGGCGAGGCCACGCGCATCAACGCGCGATCGACGGCATTCATTTCCTCTGGCCGACTGATCGACGCGCGCAAGAAAAAGAACGGGACGAACAAGAGGAGGACCACCAAAAAGGTGTCTCGGTAGCGCCTGTAGAAGCCCATCGAAACCTCAGAGCCGAGGGCGCGTCACCAGCACCCGGGGCCCTCAACCGATCGTCACTTCTTTCAGAAGCTCGATGTGGTCAAGCGTCTTGCCACTGCCCAAGACGACGGCGCTGATCGGATCGTCGCTCACCATGACCGGCAGGCCCGTCTCTTCACGGAGCAGCACGTCGATGTTCTTGAGCAGAGCCCCGCCGCCGGTCAGCACCACGCCCTTGTCGACGATGTCCGCCGCCAACTCGGGTGGGGTGCGCTCCAGCGCCAGTAGCACGGCCTCGACGATGGCGTTGATGGGCTCGGCCAAGGCGTCGCGAATTTCGTCGGAGTTGACGACGACCGTCTTGGGCACGCCGGCCACCATGTCGCGACCCTTCACTTCCATCGAAAGCTGCTCTTCGAGCTGGTAGGCGTTGCCAATGGTGCACTTGATGCGCTCGGCAGTCTGCTCGCCAATGGCCAAGTTGTATTTACGCTTCATGTAGGAGGCGATGGCTTCGTCCATTTTGTCGCCTCCCACGCGCACGCTCTGCGAATAGACGATGCCGGCCAGCGAGATCACGGCGACTTCGGTGGTGCCGCCGCCGATGTCGACGACCATGTTGCCGCTCGGCTCGGTGATCGGCAGGCCTGCGCCGATGGCCGCGGCCATCGGCTCCTCGATCAGATAAACTTCACGAGCGCCCGCGCTTTCGGCGCTCTCTTTGACGGCGCGCTTCTCCACCTCTGTGATGCCGAAGGGCACACAGATGATGATGCGCGGCTTCACCCAGCTGCGCCGGTTGTGAGCGCGCGTGATGAAGTAGCGCAACATGGCTTCGGTGATCTCGAAATCCGCGATCACGCCATCGCGCAGGGGCCGAATGGCCTCGATGTTGCCGGGCGTGCGACCGAGCATTTCCTTGGCTTCGCGACCGACCGCGAGCACTCGTTTGTCACCGCGGGCGTCCCGAGCGACCGCCACGACCGAGGGCTCGCACGACACGATGCCCTTGCCCTTCACGTAGATGAGGGTGGTCGCCGTGCCGAGATCGATGGCCAGGTCGTTCGAGAACAGGCCGTAGAGCCAGTCGAAAATCATGTGTCCTTGCGAGTCTTGGCCGAGCGCTGCCGGCCCTGGATACCGACCTTCTCACCAACGGTGGTGTGGAGGAGGGCTGCTGGGGCAATCTGCGCCAGCGGGGTCTTCTTGTTAGCACGCGTCAGAGAAAGGGTGTAATCGTGGACCCGGCGACCGTAAGTGTCTGAAAAACAACAGAAAAAGACGCTGGAGCGGATCCCGCCCATCGTCTTTCCCCGGTTATTTCAGTCGTCGTCTTCCCAGCGGTGCCAGTTTCCGCCGCCACCGCGAGGCCCTTTGGTGGCTTCGCGCGCGCCGGTCGCGGCCTTACGCTTGTCGGGCTTCTTCTCTGGCTTGCGAGCGTCCGCGCGTCGGCCGCGTCCATCGCCTTCACCCTCCGGCGGTGGAAAGGAGGGGGGGCCACCGAAGGAAGAAGGTCCGCCGCCTCCGCCTCCGCCACCAAAACCGGAATCGCGGGGGCCGTCGAAACTCCGCGCTCGCGGCGGGCCGTCGTTGCGGGCACCGGGCGGGCCGCCGGGACCACGTCCTTTCGGCTCAGCCTTGCTGACGACGATCGGACGCCCGCGCACCGACGCACCATTGATCTTCTCGATGGCTTCAGTGGCCGCTTCCTCGGTTCCGAGGGTCACGAAGCCAAAGCCACGCGGGCGACCGTCGGGGCCGAGCGGAAGCGTGACGCGGACGACCGGACCGACACCGCGAGCTTCGAACAGCTCGACGATCTCGGCTTCCGTAGCGTCGTAAGGCAGTTTGCCCAAAAACAGAGATGGCTCGGGGCCGCGTCCACCTGGACGTGCATCGCCGCGCTTGGGAGCTTCTTGTGAGAAGGGACGCATGCTCAGCGCGCGACCTCCCAAAGGAGCGCCATTCAGCCGCGAAAGAGCGCCGCTCACCTCGTCGGCGGAACCCAAGGTCACGAAGCCGAAGCCGCGAGCCTTGCCCGTTTCGCGGTCACGGGGAATCGCGACGTACTCCACAGTGAACTGTGCAGCCTCGAAGAGTGAGCGCAACTCAGCCTCACCGACCGAATCGCCCACGCCACCAACAAACAACTTTCGTGCGTCGTCCGCACCCATTTTCATGCCTGACAAAAGGAAACCAAAATTCGATTCGATGAATTCGCTTGGGAGGGGACACTGCCCGGTTCCCAAGACCAGTCCGATGCCGGAAGGCGATGGTGAGCGCCGGAAAACCGAACGCTCTGTCCACCCCCCACAGCCACGACTAGCTCCGTACGATATCGGGCCCTCGCCGCGGCTTCAAGCACCCCTGTTGTAAGCTCGGATCTGGGGCCGCGGCGAAGGCCGACAAGAAACGCTGGACCGACGGCTGGGCGCCCGGCTGGAGCTTGCGCTCGACTCAGGCGGAGGCCCCGAAGGGCAAGCAGGCGCTCTCGATTTCGGGCACCGACTTGGGCGCCGCCGCGGTCAGGACCTCCGGAACCCCGGTCGTGACGACCACGTCATCCTCGATGCGTATCCCAAGACCACGTAGAGCCACCGGAGCGTCTTCGTCGTCGAGAGGCACGTACAGCCCGGGCTCCACGGTGATGACCATCCCCACGTCGAGTGTCAGGGGTTTGCCGGCCCTGTGGTAGGGTCCGACGTCGTGGACATCCATTCCGAGGTAGTGGCTGGTGCGGTGCATGTAGTAGCGCACTGCTTCCTTCTTTCGGTCGGTGGAATCGGCCGAGACGAGGCCCAGCTCGACGAAGCCGTCGGCCAAGATACTGAGCGCGGCATCATGAATTGAGTCCAGGGTGCTGCCGACGACCGTCGCATCGATGGCCGCTTCTTGGGAGCGCAAAACGAGCTCGTAAGCGCGCTTCTGGATGGCAGAGAACTTCCCATTGACGGGAAACGTGCGGGTCACGTCGGCTGCGTAGTATTCGAACTCGGCGCCGGCATCGATCAACACGAGTTGCCCGTCGACGAGCGGCTGATCGTTTTCGCGGTAGTGCAGAATGGTGCCATTGTCGCCGCCCCCGACGATGGTCGAGTAGGCAAGTCGGCGGCTGCCCTGCGTCCGGAACTCGCCCTCGACCGCGTTCTGTAACTCGAACTCGTTCATGCCCGGACGACACACTTCCATCGCCCGGCGGTGTCCCGAAGCCGTGATGGCGGCCGCGCGACGCATCGCTTCCAGCTCTTTTTCGGTCTTTCTGAGGCGCAGCTCGTGGACGATGGCGCGCGCATCGACCAGTTCGGTCGGTGCGTCGACGCGCTTGCGCCGGCGCGAGCGCACGACCCCCATGGCGACTGCCAAGCGTGAGTCGATCAGCGGTTCCGCGCCAAAGAACGTGTGCAAGCGTCGCGTGTTCTCGAGCAAGTCGGCCAACCGCTCGGTCAGCTCGCCAATCGGATGAGCAACGTCGGCACCGAAAACGGCGACGGCTCCTTCGACCCCGGCGCGCCGTCCCTCCCAAGTCTCGCGCTCGCGATTCTTGGGCCTGACGAACAGCACCACCTGATCCTGCTTGAGCACCAACGCAGCTTCGGGCTCCTCGAAACCGCTCAGGTAGAAGAAGTCGGAGTCTTGCCGGTAGTCGAATTCGACGTCGTTGTTGCGCAGGGCAAGTGGCGCTGCGAACAACACGAGCACGTCGTCGCCCAAGAGTTTTCGAGCACGCGCGCGGCGCTCGCTGAATTCGGCCGGCAAAACCTGTGGCATGGTTTCGATCTGTAGCAGACTCACGAGTACGGACACGTGTCCGTTTGACGGGCGAAAAGAGGCGGGCTACCGACCCTCGGTGACCAAGAGCGAAACCCCCGACAGCTCTCCGGAGCTGGAAGATTCGCCCCGAGAACCCGGAAAGAGCGAACATCCGTCGCGCGACAAGGCTGTGCCCGAATTCGTCCGTCGGCTTCTCGAGGCTGGCCTCGAGAAGCTCGGTGAACGACCCGACCAACTTCGTCAGCGATTGGCCGAGCTGAAGCTCCCCAAAGAGACTTGGCTCGGCGTTCTCGCTCAGCTGGACGACGGCAAGAGCGGCCTGTATCGCGTCGTTGCCAAGGAAGTGAAAGACTTCCTGGAGAACACGAATTTCGCCGACGATCTGGTGCGAGCTCTCACAAAGCTGTCGTTCGAGATCAAGACCGAGGTCCGCTTCATTCCCAACGACGCCGGCGTCGCGAAGCCGAAGATCAAGTCACGGGTGAACGTCAAGACGAACAGCGACGACAATAGCTCGCCGAAAGAAACCCCAGAATGACCGCTGCACCGTCCCCTCGTCGTCCCCTCACCGCCGGTAGCGAGATCGACTCGTGGTGCACGCGCTGCAAGATGGATCTCGGCCATCGCATCGTGGCGATGGTGGCTCAGGCTCCCAAGCGCGTCGTTTGCATGACGTGCGGCAGCGAGCACAACTACCGCGCACCCAAAGCGACCGCAGCATTGCCGCGCGCGCCGCGCAAGACTGCGACTGCTTCGGCAACGAGCGTCGAAGCGGCTACCAAGAAGCCGAGTCGCGTCACCAGCGCCCGCGCCGAGTGGGAGAAGCAGGTGCGCAGCGGTCGCCCGATGCGGCGCTACGCCACTACCGATCGCTTCTCACTCGGCGACCTGATCACCCACAAGAAATTCGGCGACGGCTACGTCGCCGCGCTGCTGGGCGAGAGCAAAGTCACGATCGCTTTTTTGGACGGGGAGCGGACGCTGATCCACGGGGCACCCGCGTAGCCGACGCGGTTCCGCGGGGCCGCGTAGCCGACGCTGATCCACGGGGCGCACGCTCGACACTTCCCGTCGGGCGGTCCCGTCCAGGCGCAAACTCCCGTCGTGCCGCGTTCGCATCGCGCCCACGACTCGGCGCGGCATCGCGCCCACGATTCGGCGCGGCATCGCGCCCACGACTCGCGCCACGAGCGCGTGGCGCTACGCCGCCGCTTCCCCGCTGAGGGCGCTCGTCCGAGGCCTCACCATCACCGGGCGAGCGCGGCTCGCGACCGCGTCCAATGGGTTCGCGACCGCGCGGCGCAGGCGCCGCACGCCGAGTCGTCGAACGCGGCGGCACGACCTCCATGATCCCGCGGATCTTCTCGGGAACGCCGTAGGTCTTCTTTAGTTCTTTCAGCTCGTCGACGGTGAGCAAGCGCCACTCGCCGGGGCGCAAGCCTTCTGTGGTGATGCCCGCGTGACTCAAACGCGACAGCCGCACGACCGGGGTATCGGCGTGCTCGGCCAAGCGCCGGACCTGGCGGTTCTTGCCTTCTTTGATCGTGACCTCGAGCCAGCTCTTGCCTTCTTCGCGGCGCAGAATGCGCACTTCGGCCGGGCGGGTCCGTTTGCCTTCGACCTCGATGCTCTCGCCCCACAAAGCCATTTTGCGCTCGTCGGGCACGCCTTGGACCGTGGCCACGTAGACCTTGGGCACGTTGCTCTTTGCGTGGGAAAGACCCTGAGCGAAATCGCCGTCGTTCGTGAACAGCAGAGCACCCGAGGTGTTGAAATCGAGTCGACCCACAGGCACGACACGCACGCCGACTTGGCGCAGCACGTCTTGCGCCGTGGGGCGTCCTTCTGGATCGGACAAGGTCGTCACCATTTGGCGCGGTTTGTGGAACACGCCGTAGCAAAGCTGCTCGCGCTCGATGCGACGCCCATCGACCTCGATCTTGGCGCGTGTGTCGGCCTTGCTACCCAGCTCGGTCACGATGCGACCTTCGACGCGCACGCGCCCGCTGGTGATGAGTTCTTCGGCCTTGCGACGCGAGGCGATGCCCGCGCGCGCGAGAATTTTTTGGAGACGTTCTTCGGCCATGGGCGCTGGGGTCCGGCCGATCACTCGGCGGCCGAAGCAGCAGCTTCGGCTTTTTTCTGTGCGGCGGCTTCTTTTTCGGCTTCCTCGCGCGCCGCCAACTCGTCGCGGTCCCAACGATCGACCTGTCCGTCGAAGTCGACGTCCGTGCCCATACGGTCCAAGCGACCGTTGCGATAGATCTCGAATACGTCGGCTTTGTCGTCACCGTTCGTGTCGCGTTGCACTCGCGAAACGACGCCCAGCACGTAATAGCTCACCTCTTCGGCTTTGCCGTCGCCGTCGTGATCGACCTCGATCTTGACCGGCTTGGTCTTGCCGAACGTGACCCACGTGTCGATCTTGCCGTCATAGTCCGTGTCGGCCTGTTCGCTGAGCTTTTGGCCAAACTCGCCGTAAATACGCACGAGATCCTTCACGCCGTCGAAGTTCGTGTCGACTTCGCGGCAGAGCAGAATGCGGCGGCGATCCTCGCCTTCGCCGATGTACCCGTAGACGCGGCGCACGTTGGCTACGATGGTGCCGGGAGCGCTGGACTCCTGCACGTCGCGATCGTCACGTCCCTCGAACTCGCAGCGCGCTGCGCCATCGGCACGGCGGCCCTGCACTGCCACTTCGGGTTTGTCGGTCGTGGCCGCAGCCCCGCCGCATGCCGAAAGAACTCCGAGCCCGACCGTGCTCGCGACCACGAACAGATTTCGCATCACTTCGAACCTCCGCGGACCGTCGAGCCGCCCGCTCCTGCCTGGGCTCCGCCAGTGCCTTCGCCACTGGCTTTCGGCGCGCCACCACTAGCGTTGCCGCCGCTCGCCGCGTCGGCTGCCACGTTGTTCAGCTCGAGCGGTCCACCGTTGGTCTCGGCGTCGAAGCCGGGTGCTTTGGACGTAGCTTCGTCCGGTGGAGGTGGCGGGACGTAGCCGGTCGTTTTGCAGTAGTCGATCGTCGCCGAGGGATCGGGGCGACCGTCACCGTCCGTATCCGAATGGATCAGAGGGCACTGGACGGTTGGGTACTCCCACCACTGATCGATGATGCCGTCGCCATTTTCATCCCGTTCGGTGCGAGCGAGCTTGCCTGCCTCGTAAAACTCCCACGTGTCGAGCTTGCCGCCGAGCGTCGTCGCGCGATGTCGCTCTGTCAGAACGCCCGCCTTGTATGAGGCGATTTCGTCGACACGGCCGTCACGATCGAAGTCCGTTTCGACTCGACGGATTTTGCCGGCCTCGTCGAAATAGCTGGTGCGATCGGGCTTGCCGTCGAAGTTCAGATCGGAGACTCGACACACCTCGCGCTGGCCGTCCATCTCGCGCGTAACCTCCGGTTTGCCGTCGGCGTTCGCGTCCAATTTCTCGATGCCTTCACCTTCGGTCGCACAGCGTTCCAGGACGATCTCGGTGGGACGACGAATGCGCGCGTCTTCGGAAGAGCGCACGCCTGCCTGGTCACCCGAGCACGCCACCACCGACAGACCGGCCAGCAGGGTCGCCGCCAAAGAACTCGTCGTCCGCCTCGTTCCCATGCCCCGCCCCTTCGAGTCTCGCCCCACATCCCTCGCCGCACTCATCGCAACCAGGTTGCTGAAAAAGCCCGCTGCCAGCAAGCGATGGCCCCCGTTTCTCACGTGCTGCCGAAGGTCGCGATCCATTTCTAACTAAAGCACGTCATTTCGGACAGTTACAGTTGGATTGCGCGGTTGATCCGATTTGACACCGCACGTATGGGAATCTATGGTAACGACTGGTCATTCCACCACGCCGATACGGGGTTCTCGTCATGGCTCGCAAAAAGATCTCGACCACGGTCTACATCACGCCTGAGCAGAACGACGCGCTCCACCTCTTGCATGGCAGGACAAAAGTGCCCGTGGCCGTATTCATTCGCGAGGGCATCGATCTGGTTTTGGCTCGCTACGCCGACCAAATGCCAGGTCAGCTCAGCCTGACCGGTGGGCTGGGCGACGCTCCCAAGAAGTGAGTGCCGCGGCTTGCCGCTACCGCTCGTGCAGGGTCTGAGCTAGGGCTTGCGCCCCTGGTGCACCCGCCGCGCCCAGGTCCCCTCGCCCACCATGCCCGTTCCGCAGACCAAGATCCGCAACTTCTCCATCATCGCCCACGTCGATCACGGCAAGAGCACGCTGGCCGACCGCATCCTCGACGTGACCGGCGCGCTGCAGGAGCGCGAGAAGAAAGAACAGTTCCTCGACAAGCTCGAACTCGAGCGCGAGCGCGGCATCACCATCAAGGCGCAGTCGGTGCGCCTGAAATACAAGGCTCCCGACGGCGAAGAGTACCAGCTCCAGCTGATCGATACGCCCGGCCACGTTGACTTCAGTTACGAGGTTTCATCGAGCTTGCGCGCCTGCGAAGGCGCGCTTTTGGTCGTGGATGCGACGCAGAGCGTGCAAGCCCAGACCGTGGCCAACACCTACTTGGCGCTCGACAACAACCTGACGATTTTGCCGGTACTCAACAAAGTCGACCTCCCTTCGGCCGACGTCGATCGCGCGGCACACGACATCGAGGAAGTGATTGGTCTCGACTGCAGCGGCGCGCTATTCACCAGCGGAAAGACCGGTATCGGCGTGCCCGAGCTGTTGGTCGCGGTCGTCGAGCGCATCCCTCCGCCTTCCGGCAATCCGGACGGCCCGCTGCGCGCTCTGGTCTTCGACAGCTGGTACGACAGCTACCGCGGAGCGATGGTCATGCTGCGCATCGTCGACGGCAGCGTGAAGAAGGGCGACAAGGTCAAATTCATGGCCACGGGTCGTGCCTTCGAAATCACCGATCTCGGTTGTTTCGCGCCGCATCCGGTGGCACTCAGCGAACTCGGCGCCGGAGAAGTTGGCTTTGCGGCAGCCAGCATCAAGACGACCGAAGACACGAAAATCGGCGACACGGTGACGCACGTCGTCGGGGGGTCGACCGACCCGCTGCCCGGTTTCAAGGAAGTGAAGCCCATGGTCTACGCCGGTCTCTTTCCGACCGATTCGGCCGAATACGAAGACCTGCGCGACGCCCTGGCCAAGCTGCACTTGAACGACTCTTCGTTCACCTACGAGCCCGACACCTCAGAGGCCCTCGGTTTCGGATTCCGCTGCGGCTTTCTTGGTCTGCTCCACATGGAAATCATCCAGGAGCGACTCGAGCGTGAATACGACATGGATCTCATCACCACGGCACCCAGCGTGGTTTACAGGGCCCATACGAAACGCGGCGAGACCATCCGCGTCGACAATCCGTCGAAGCTGCCGGACCCAGGTGATATCCAGTCAATCGAAGAGCCAATCGTCAAAGTGAACATCCACGTACCGGCGAGCTACGTCGGTCCCGTGGTGGCCCTGTGCGAAGAGCGACGCGGCATCCAGCAGGGTCTGCATTTCGCGACCACGGACCATGTGGTCATCACCTATGAATTGCCGCTCGGCGAAGTGATTCTGGACATGCACGACAAGCTGAAGGGCGCCACGCGGGGCTTCGCCAGCATGGATTACGAGCTGGCCGGCTACCGCACCGACGATTTGATCAAGCTCGACATGTTGGTCAACGGCGAACCGCTCGATGCGCTCAGCACGATCTTGCACCGCGACAACGCCTACTTCCGCGGCCGCGCACTCGCCAGCAAGCTCAAGGAGCTCATCCCTTCGCAGCAGTACGAAGTCGCCATTCAAGCTGCAATCGGCGCCAAGGTGATTGCCCGAACGACGATTCGAGCACTGCGCAAGGACGTGACTGCCAAGTGCTACGGCGGCGACATCAGTCGCAAGCGCAAATTGCTCGAGAAGCAAAAAGAAGGCAAAAAGCGCATGAAATCCGTGGGCAACGTCGAAGTGCCGCAGGAAGCCTTCCTGGCCGTTCTCCGCCTGGACGACAAGGATCGCTGAACCGACGCATGGCTGCACCATCCCGTACCGAGCGCCTGGCGCGCATCAATCAGCACGCTCCCGAACACGGCCGCACAAGTCACGTCGAGAGCATCGCCTTTGGACCGAGTCTGAAGCTCGAGCGTTTCAAGCTCGAAAACGGTCTCGAGATTTTGCATCTCAACGATCCGTCCGCTCCCGTCATAGCCTACCACACATGGTTTCGCGTCGGCTCACGGCACGAAAAACCGGGCAAGACGGGGCTGGCGCACCTCTTCGAGCACTTGATGTTCAACGAGATCGAAGGGCTGCCGCCCGGCGGTTTCGATCGCAAGATGGAAGCTGCCGGCGCGGACAACAACGCCTCGACCTGGCTCGATTTTACCCAATACCAAGAAGCCTTCCCGAAGAGCCAACTGGGGTTGGTCGCAGGCCTGGAGGCGCGACGCATGAGCCAGCTCGTCTTGCAGAAGCCCCAACTCGACAGCGAAAAGGAAGTGGTCGCCAACGAGCGTCGCTTCCGTGTCGAAGACGACGTCGAAGGCTCGATCGACGAACTCATGTGGAAGACGGCTTTCGACGTCCACCCCTACCACTGGCCGACCATCGGCTGGATGAGCGACATCGAGGGCTTCACCACCGAAGACTGTCTCGACTTCTATCGCACCTACTATTCGCCCAACAACGCCTGCTTGATCGTCGTGGGTGACGTGTCCGAAGAGACACTGCTCAAGAAGATCTCCGCCGCGTATGGCGTCATCCCAGCATCCGTCTTGCCGATCGAGGACATTCAGCCCGAGCCACGCCAGGTGGCCGAACGACACGTCAGCGTGGAAAAGCCGACGCCGACGGAGAAGCTGTCGATCGGCTACAAAGGACCAGCTCTCGGCGACGCCGATCACATGACGACGTCGCTGTTGGTGGAAGTCTTGTTCGGAGGTCGCGCCAGCCGGGTCCACAAACGCCTGGTGCGGGAGCTTTCGCTGGCAAGCGACGTGCGCGCCTCGGTCGGCCCGCACCGCGATCCCAGCTTGATCGAGATTTTCGTTTCGGCGCGCGAAGGCCACACTGCGGAGGAACTCTTGGCCGTCGTCGACGAAGAACTCGTGCGTGCCCAGCGTGAACCCGTAGCCCAAGAAGAAATCGAACGTGCCACCGCTCGTGCCGAGCTTGGCTTGGTGAGCGGCTTGGAGACTGCCGACGGCAAGGCGTCGACCATCGGCTTCTACGAAACCGTGTTGCGTCGCCCCGCGGCTGCCTTCGAGCGCCTTGCTGCGATGAAGTACGTCGAACCAGGGGATCTGTTGCGGGTCGCGCGCCGTTACCTGCAAAACAGTGAGCGCACGACCATCTTCGTCCGTCCGCAGAAGGAGACCGCCCAATGACCAGCCCGGCTGCGCCCCGTGCGCGCGCCACCTTCGATCAGCCGATTGTCGAGGTCGACGCGGCCGTCCCGCTCCTGCACGTCTCGGTCGCCGTCAAGGCTGGCTCGTTGCTCGACCCGGTCGGTAAAGAAGGCACGGCGCGCCTGCTGCTCCGCTTGATGCGCCGTTCGGGTGACGGACTGAGCGCCGACCACGCCGAAGAGACGATCGATCGCTTGGGCGGACATCTGGGCGGAGACGTGAATCGTTCGACCTCGGCCTTCCACGGAGGCGCCATCGCGCGATCGACCGAGCGCTTCCTCGATTTCATCGAAGCGACGATCTGCCGACCGCGGTTCGGTCGCGCCGAACTCTCCCAGCTGCTCGACGAAACGCGCGCCGAGTTGATCGAAAGGCTCGACGACGATCGCTCGCTGGCCCGCTCGTTTTGGGTCAAGAAGGTCTTCGCCGGGCATGCTTATGCGCGACCGACGAGCGGTACGCTCGCTAGCATCACGCGTATCGGTCTCGGCGACATCGAAGAACTCTACCCAAAGTTGTTCACGCGCGGCGCGGCGCGCTTCGCCTTTGCGGGCCAAATCACCCGAGAACAGGCCCAGCAGGCCGCGGCTCGCATCGCTGACGGACTCGGACGCGACGTACCGGTCACGGCCGATCCTGCCGATGCCCAAGGTCCCGTTGGTCGCCAACTGGTGTTCGTCGACAAGCCTGACCGCACGCAGACGCAGATCGTCATCGGTGGCATGGGGACGCTCCCGAGCGACGAGGACCACACAGCGCTCCACGTCGGCAACACCATCTTTGGCGGGACGTTCACCGCGCGACTCACCCAAGAAGTGCGAGCCAAGCGCGGCTGGTCGTACGGCGCTTACAGCAGCATTCCGTTCGATCGCCGCCGGCAGACGTTCAGCATGTGGACCTTTCCGCAGGCCTCCGACGCTGCAGCCTGCATCCGTCTCGAACTCGAGTTGCTCGATCGCTGGGTCGAGCGCGGCGTCACGGCCCGCGAGCTCGCCGCCGCCAAGAAGTACCTGTTGCGCAGCCACGCGTTCTCGGTCGACACCGCCTCGAAGCGCGCCGGCCTCGGGCTCGACGAGGAACTCTACGATTTGCCAGTCGGCCACCAGAGCCGCTACCTCGCACGCGTGCAGGGCGTGTCGCTCGAACAGGTGAATGCAGCCATTGGTCGGCGCATTTCCAGCAAGAACCTGGTGGTGACGGTGCTCGGCACGCACAAGGACATCGGCTCCGCGGTGCGCGAGTCGATTGCGGATCTGGCGTCCGACGAAGTCGTGCCCTTCAATCAGAGCGAATGAGCCCCGGTCACGCTCGGGATTGGCCCACGCTCAGGCTGTGAGCCAGTCAGCCAAGGCCACGCCCAGTTCTCGAGCCTCGTGCGTCGCCGCGCTCTCGATCGACGCATAGTCGTCAGTCGTGGCGAACGGGCGCGACAGGTGCACGTAGAGCTTGAGCTTGGGCTCGGTGCCGCTCGGTCGAACGCAAATACGGGCCCCGCCGTCGAGCATGAGCACCAGAAGATCTTGAGCGCCGAGGTAGGCTGGGCGCTGCTCGGCATCGAGGCTGAAATCATTGATCGACAGCAGGCGCCGCCCGCCGACGGCACTCGGAGGCGCGCGTCGCAAACGACCAACCAGTTCGATGGCCGCCGGCACGCCGCCGTTCAGCCGGAGGCCGTGGCCGACGCTGACCCAAAGACCGATGCGCGCCGCCAAAGAACGGAGACGCTCGAGAACGACGCTTCCAGGTGAGTTCTGCCCCTCGGCGAGGCCGCGCTGCACGAGCGCCACCACGACGGTGAGCGCCGCGATCCCATCTTTGTCGAGTACGGCTTTGAAGTCGCCGAGCCCGAAGCAATAGCCGAGCGCCTCCTCGTACGAAAAGACGAAGCCTGGATCGTCGAGCGCAGGTCGACCGAGCCACTTGAAGCCAGTCAACGTGCGTTCGAGTCGCGCGCCGCGCTGCTCTGCCAAGACGTCGAGCCCTGGAGACGAGACAAGGGTGGAGACGACCAGCGGGTTGTCGAGCGCCGTGGCTTCGAGCCAAACGTCGGCGAGGAGCAAGCCGAGCTGATCGCCCGAAAGGGGGAGCGGAAGGCCTTGCGGAGAGCGGGCAACGACCAGGGCAAAGCGGTCGGCGTCCGGGTCGTGCGCCGCGCCGAGTTCGTGTCCGTGGGCGCGACAGAGTGCGAGCAGCAGGTCGAGCGCGCCAGGCTCTTCGGGATTCGGGAACGGCGTTGTGGGGAAGTTCGTGTCGGGCTCGCGCTGCTCGGCGACGACGTCGAGCGTTGCGCCTTGACGCGTTGCGGCTCGAGCGGCGGCTTCGAAACCAACGCCGTGCAGCGGCGTGTAGGCGAGTTCGAAATGCTGGCGTTCGGCGCTGCCACGCGCTTTTGCCCCGAGTTCGTCCAGCCAAGCGTCGTACGCTGGCCAGAGTTCGATCGGGCACGAGCCGTCGGGAACGGGACTTCGCGCGATGCACTCGAACGGCGGCGCCTGGCTCATCAACTGGGCGATGCGCGTGTCCCAAGGCGCTACGATCTGCACGCCGTCGGAGTCGAACAGCTTGTAGCCGGCGTCGCCGCGTGGGTTGTGGCTGGGTGTCAGCACGACGCCTGCCGCAGCTTGGAAGTGACGAACGCCGAAAGCGACCCAAGGCGTCGGACCAGGGCGAGGCAACAGCCAAACCTCCTGACCCGCTGCGCGATGGATTTCGGCTGCCAGGCGCGCCCAGGGAGCGCTCTCGGCGCGCGCGTCGAAGCCGATCAGCAAGGGACGCGCGTGCAATCCCTGCTCCTTCAGGAACTCCGCCAGCGCCCAGCTCACGCGCGCGATCAGAGGCGCGTTCATCTGGTCGAGGCCAGGCCCCACCGGGCCACGCAAGCCCGCCGTACCGAAGGTCAACGGCGCCTTTTCGGCGACGGCGCGCGCGGAGTCAGGAGACATCGGCTGCTCCGTCAGCTGGCGTCGCCCGAGCCGGGCTTCCGGCGCGTCAGCCGCCGGGGAGAGATGGCCTGCATGGCCAGCTGCCCACAAGCCGCCGAAACGTCGTCGCCGCGGCGTGTGCGGACGAAGCAACTGTAGCCGTGGCTGGACAGTCGCTCGCGGAAGGCCAGGACCTGCGCGCCCTTCGGACTCTTCAGCTCGGAGGCCTCGATACCGTTCATCGGAATGAGGTTGATCTTCACGCGCAGGTCGCGCAAGAGTTCGGCCAAACGATCGGCCTGCTGCAAGCTGTCGTTCACGCCGCCGATCAACGTGTACTCGATGGTCAGGCGACGGCGCGGTGGCAGCGGGTACTCACGCAACGCACGCATCAGCTCGGCAATCGGGTACTTCTTGTTCATCGGCAAGATGCGGCTACGCGTCTCGTCGTCGGGCGCGTGCAGCGAAATCGCCAAGCCGACCTTGCCGCCGAAGTCTTCGCCGAGCCGACGAATGCCGGGCACGAGCCCGACGGTGGATACGGTAATGCGACGCGGACTCATGCCAGCCGCGTCCGGGTGGGTCAACAGCTTGAGCGAGCGCCAAGTTTCTTCGTAGTGATGCAATGGCTCGCCCATGCCCATGAACACGAGATTGCGGATCTCTTCGTCGCGCCGCAGGTAACGTCGCGCGACGAGGACCTGGTAGACGACCTCGGCCGCGCCGAGACCGCGAAACAGGCCTGCCTGACCGCTGGCGCAGAACACACAACCCATGGCGCAGCCGAATTGGGTGGAGATGCAGAGCGTGACCCGCCTCTTGGGCTGGTTCGGTTCGGGCTCATCGCCTTCGTCCGAGCCGTCGTCGACGTCGGCGTCGAGGCTGCCAGGGGTCATGGGCAGGATGACGCTCTCGATCTTGGCGCCATGCGCGAGCGACAGCAGGATCTTGCGGGTGCCGTCGACCGACTCGTGGACGAGTTCGACCTCGCCAGGCTCGCCCAGGCCCTCATCGACGAGGCGCAGGCGCAGGTTGCGCGAGAGGTCCGTCATTTGCTCCGGATCGAACACGCCACGTTCGTGGATCCAACGAAACAGTTGCTTGCCGCGAAATGCCTTCTCGCCCAGGGCGGCCATGGCCGCGCTCCAATCTTCGGGCAGACGCGCGACCGGATGCAGAGCGAGTGCACTCTGACCGCGCGTGATCGTCGGGTCGCGCACGAAAGTTTTCTCGACCGGCGTCAGTGCTTCGGAAGTCATCGCGTCTTCTCCAAACGCTTGGCTTCGTTCCAGTAGCCATCGAGTTCGTCCAGCGAGATGCCTCGCGTGGGGCGACCTTCGTGGCGCGGCCAGTCGCCGTGGACGCGCCGCACCTCGGTTTCGACGTGCGCAAAGCGGTTTCGAAAGCGGTCCATCGTCTTCTTCAAGGCAACTTCGGGATCGATGCCCAAGTGGCGCGCGTAGTTGACGAGAGCGAACAACGAATCTCCGAGTTCGTGCTCGATGGCCGCTCGATCGCCACGCTGGGCCGCTTCGTCGAGTTCTGCGATCTCCTCGCTCACCTTGTCGCGCGAACCCGAGCTGTCGTCCCAGTCGAAACCGACACTGGCGACGCGTTCACTCACGCGACGCGCCCCGAGCAGCGCCGGCAACGAGCGCGGGATATTGTCGAGCAACGGACGCTTCTGCTTCTCGAGCGCCTTGATGGCCTCCCAATTGCGCTCGACGTCATCCGAGGTCGCGGCTGACCCGTCGGCAAACACGTGCGGATGGCGGCGCACCAACTTGACCAACACGTCGCGCACCACGTCGTCGATGCCGAAGCTTCCCTGACGGCGGGACAGCTCGGTTATGAAGACGACCAAGAGCGACAGGTCGCCGATCTCTTCCTTGACGTTCTCGGGCCGGCCGGAATCGATGGCGTCAATCACCTCGCAGGCTTCCTCGAGCACATACTGCCGAAGCGAAGGCAAGTCTTGCTCCCGGTCCCACGGGCAGCCGTCGTCGGCCAGGAGGCGCTGCATCATCTCGACCAGGGAGATGAACGTCTGGCCCCGCTGCTCGCCGAGCTCGTGTGGCTCTGGAATGCTGAAAGGCCGACCCATGGGCGGGCGCTCTAGCATGACGGGCGCGGCGAGGCACAGGCGTGCCTGTGGACGCTGCAGCGACCCTGACCGGCTTTTCGGCAGAAGCCCTGCGGGTTCAGAAGAGGTAGCGCTCGCCAGAATCGCACAAAATAGTGACGACGTTGCCGGACGGCATCGTCGAAGCCAGCTCGAGCGCAGCGTGCACGTTGGCGCCCGCCGAGGGCCCCACCAAGAGCCCGACGGTGTGGGCGATGGCCCGCGCACTCTTCTCGGCGGCGACGTCGCTCACCTGAATGATCTGATCGATCACACTCCGGTCGAGGATGCTTGGCACGAAGCCCGCGCCCAAACCTTGGATGCCGTGAAGTCCCGGTCGACCGCCGCTGAGCACGGGGCTCGACTGCGGCTCGACGGCCACCACTCGCACCTCGGGTGAGAGCTTGCTCTTGAGCGTCCGGCCGACGCCGGTCAGCGTGCCGCCCGTGCCGACACCGGCCACGAATGCGGCGACGGCGCCATCCAGCTGCTCGATGATCTCGAGCGCTGTGCCTTGGGCGTGGCTCTCGGGGTTGGCCTGATTCTCGAACTGGCTCGGCATGAAGGCACCGGGCGTGTCGGCGACGATCGCCCGAGCGCGCTCGACCGCCCCAGCCATGCCGCGCTGGGCCGGAGTCAGTTCGATGTCGGCGCCGTAGGCGCGCAGGATGTAGCGACGCTCCATGCTCATGTCCTCGGGCATGACCAGGATGCAGCGGTGTCCGCGCACGCCAGCAATCATGGCCAGGCTGATGCCTGTGTTCCCGCTGGTCGCCTCCACGATAGTGCTGCCGGGGGGCAGACGACCGTCACGCTCTGCGGCCAGGATCATGGCAAGCGCCGGGCGATCCTTGACGCTGCCGGCCGGATTCATGAACTCACATTTTGCCCACACCGTAGCGCCACCGGCCGGACTCAAGCGCCCGAGCTTCACCAGCGGAGTTCCCGCGATCAGACCGAGCGCGTCGTCCGCCACCAACAGACCGGACGCCGATCGCCTCGCCCCACCGCCTGCGCCCATTCCGCCCAGTTTCGTGTCCGCCATCGGTGTAGTTTATCAGGCGGCGCCGCGTCGGAAAGGACTCATTGCCCCGAGAGCGGCAGCACGCGCACCGGTCGGCCCAGGACATAAAGCTCCCGACCGGGCTCGAACCACGGCGCGCTGAGGCTGGCGATGGCCTGACCCCCGGCTACCGTCGTCACCAGACCCACGTGGGTCTGATCTTCGCAGACGACGTCGCTGCCGTTCTGCCATGGCACGTCGTGTCCTTCGAGCCTGGCCAACCGACGCTTCACGCGGCCGCGCATGTCCTGCATGCAGACGACTTCTTGGCCGAGGTAACAACCCTTGCTCCAGCTCACGGCCCGTCGATCGAGCGACGCTTCGTGGGGATTGTCCTTCTGCCCGAAGTCGACGCCGTAGCTGGGCAAGCCGAGCGCCACGCGCGTCGCGGCCGGTAGTTCGACTTCGATGCGCGCGCCCTGGAGCCGCGCCTGGTCGAGGACGGCCGAGAGTTCGCTTTCGAGAACCGCGAACGCCGCTCCCTCTCCGCCGGCCCAAGGCATCGCACTCGGGCTCGGTGCGAATGCGGCCGCGCGCTCGGCCGCGTGCGTGCCGAACACGCATACGAAGCGCACTTCGGGAGCGGGCCGAAGCTCCGCGTCCTCCATGACCAAATAGTGCTCGAGCAGATCCGAAACGGCGGCGGCGTCACCCCCGGACACGGCCACGAACAAGCGATCCGAACGACCGACGAGTTGCAGCTCCGCTTGGATCTTGCCCGTCTTGCCCAGCAAGAGACCCCAGCCGCCGCTCTCCGCCGACACCGCGGTCGTATCGCAGGTAACGATGCCGTTCAGCCAGGTCGCGGAGTCCGGGCCTTCGACCGAGAGCACGGGCCAAGGCGGAGCGGTGACCAGTAGAGCGGGAGCCGTGACGAGCAGGGGGACTTCGGACATGAAACTCAGTCGATCGATAGCCTCTTTGCGAGCGCCCGCAAGGTGCTGCTCCTGGACTCAGGGGCTGGGCAGGGCCTGATCGTCGCCGGCGAGCGGATAGATTGCACCCTCTTTTAGCGTGATTTCGCGGCGCTGGCCGCCCGCGGGCAGCACGTCGAGCTGCAAGCCCGAACGCACATTGCTGTTGATGATGCTGCGTACTTGCAGGGCGTCCATACTCTGGACCGGTTTGTTTTGAATCGACAGGATGCGGTCCCCACGACCGAGCCCGGCGCGCTCTGCCGGGGATTGCCCGACGACGCGCGTGACTCTCACACCATCGGAGCCGCGGAGTTCGTAGTAGAGACCCACGCCGAGTAGCGCCCGCGCCGGTTCGACACCGAGCCACACGCGCGCCCCTGTGTCGCAATCGATCTGATTCGGGCCACCTTGCGCGATGCGCTCGACGTGCAGGATGCGCTTCGTGCAGATCGGATGATCGGTGATGGGGCTGTCGTCCCAGACCTCGACGAACACCGTTTGCTCGGCGCCGATGCGATAGTTGGCTCGTCGTTGGCCGGACCAAGTGGGTTTGTTGGTCGCCGACTCCGTCGGCGTCTCGAGCAGGACCTTGCCGTCGACGATCAACTTGGCGTACGGGTTTGGCACCCAAGGACGGCCGTCCAGAGTCTTGTTCGGCACGTGCGCACCCTGGAAGTAGAAGTAGAAGAAGTCGTCGGGCGGCGGCGGATCGAGAGCGACCGCGGCCGTCGGTGGGCGCACCGGAGTCTTCATCTCCGGGTAAACGGCCCCACAGCCTCCGACGACAACGCCGAGGCAACACAGTGCTCGTATCCACCCTTTCTGCATGACTACGGAGCAGTCTCGCAGGATGTCGCACCGGATTGCAACTCTGTGGTTCGGGCGGAAAATGCTCCCTGCGCGTCCCTGCCGTCGGCATGGTAGGCTGCCTTTCAACAAACGATGGCGCTCACTTTCGCTTTCATCGGAAATCGCTCGGACCTCGGTCCCCTGCTTCCCGCCGCTCACCGCGACGTTCTCACCGCCATCGCCCGCCCCGACCAGAGCCTGGCCTGGGGTGTGGGCTTCTTCCAGACCGATGAGGTCTTGCTGAGAAGGCGCCCCTCGGAAAACCGCAGTCCGTTCACTTTGGCAGACGAGCTGACCGAGCTGCGTTGCCATTCTCTGCTCGCTCACGTCTGCCATGCCCGTGCCGGCGCGCTGCGCACCGAGACGACGCCGCCGCTGCGTTTCGGGCACATGTTGTTCGCCTGCGAAGGCGAGACAGCGCATCTCACGGTACTTCGTGAAGCAGTGAGTTCCTCTTTGCCTGCTTTCTTGCGCAGCCACCTCAAGGGCGACACGTTCACCGAACTCGCCTGTTCCGTGTTCCTGGCTCACCTGCCGCTGCCGCAGCTCGAGCGCACCTGGTCGCAGCCCGCCCGGCCCGTGTCGGGGACCCTCTCGCCCGACGCGATTCGTGACGCGCTGCGACGCGTATTCCTGCGGCTGGACGAGTTCACCGAACGAGCGCATATCGAAGTCTTTCGCGGGACGATTTGGGTCAATACCGGCGAGCACATCATCGTCGCGCACCGCAGCGGGGTGCTCGGACTTCGCGTCTATCGGGGTCGACACGAGCTCGAGACTCTCGTGCAGGCCAACGAGCTGCCGCCCGCTTCCCTCGACCTGAGCCATTTCACGACGCTCGTCGGAGGGGTCGAAAGCTTGCCTACGGGCTGGGAGCGCGTCGCCGACAGCACCATCCTCACGGCTGACCGCACGCACGCGCCGCAAACCGAAGCTCTGGCCTGAGAGCGATGCGAACGCCTTCGATGGGCGCGCCGTGGGCGTTGGTCCTGCTCGGCTGTGCAAGCCCCAGCGCTTTCGAGACACGGACGACCCCCACGTTGCGAGAGCTAGCGACATCGGCGCCGACCGAAGCGCCCATGCCCGCTCTGGGGCTGTCACCCGATCGCGCGCGGAGCTTGAGCCTGGTTCGGACGTTTCTGGCTGCAATCGAGTCCCGCTCCAGCGAAAGTACTGCGTTTCTCGCGCCGGATGCCCGGTTGATCGCCCAGTCGGGCGCGCGGACCCGGCCGCTGCTCGGTGCGTTGCTCGAGCAGACTGCGTCGGGCCAAAAATCGAACGAACTCGTCGCATTCCAGCTCGGCGAACCCCAGCTCGCTCTCGAGCCCGAGGAGCGAGCGACCTCGGCAGGCGCGAACGCGCGGGTGCTGGTCGCACGCGTTGCCGTCGGACCCGGCGAGGACCGGACGGTAGGCGCCGGACGCTTTTGGCTCGTGGTCGTGCGCCAAACCGCGCGCGGACTCGGGATCAGCGAGCTCCACACCGAAGACGGCAGCCTGCGCTGATGCTTGCCCGTTGCCCTCGTTCGGTGTGAAGCTGAGCGAGCGATGAACGAGCCCGAAAACCCGAGAGTCCCGAGCACGCCTGGGGCCGGCGTGCCCCCGTCGCCGTCGAAGCCGCCGCCGTTCGTCGCCCGTTTCGCCGACGTTCCTCCAGAGACGCGCGTCTTCAGCGTGCCTTGGATGATCGGGACCGGCGCGTTGGTCGTCGCCGTGGTGGCCGCTTTCATCGCCTTTCGCGGCTTGGGCCCCATCACCGGCGAGTCGGTGGTGGTCGACGCTCCCCCGGCCGCCGATGAACCGGGCACGGCGCCAAAGGTGCAGGCTCCCAAGGCCGTGCTACTCCCGCCGCGGCCGCTCGACATCACCAGCCAGTCCATCGATGCACGCGGCCGAAGCGACGCTTGGAACGCGACCAGCAGGCTCGGCTCGATTCACCTCAGCATCGACGGCGGCAAGCCCGAAGGAGCCGTCGAGTTCGTGTTCGGCTTGCCGCGCGGGCCGAACGTTCCGGCCGCGCCACTCAAACCCGAGCGTCTCACGCTGAGCTATTCTGGAGGTCAGCCCAGTTCTGCCGAGAGCAAGACTACGGTCCTGGGCTACGCGCTCGTCGAACCCAATTGTCCGCTCGAAGCCGCCTACCACCAGGCCACCCAGGCCGGCCTCGATCCCGACGCACGCGTCGACGCGACCTACCTCCACTCGACCAAGCACGGTCGCGGCGTCTGGTCGTTCACGCCTTCGGGCGGCCCGGCGCGCAACGTCGATGGAGACAACTGCGCCATCTTGGTGCGCTGAGCGCTCTCACATGCCCGAGATGACGCGGTAGGTGTCTTCGTACGGGATCAGCTCGAGGCGGTTGTCGTCGCGTTGACGACGCCAGACTTCGCCTTCGGGCGTGGGTATCTTGTAGCTGGCGCTGAAGGTGTAATCGACCCAGATGGTCTTGGTGGGGCTTTCCTGCACGCGGCGGTAGCGGATCTCGTAGCGAATCGCGCGCGTGTCGCGAAACTTCGTCTCCAAGAACTCGCGCAGTCCGGCGTAGTCGATATCGTCGGTCGCATCGACGTTGCCGCCGTCCTCGTAGTAGCTGGGGTGAGCCATGGCGAGAAGCGCGCCGATGTTGCGCCGCTCGATGGCGCGCCGGTACTCCTCGCAGAACTCGATGACGTGGCGATTGTGGCCCGTGTCCTCGACATCCGTGTTGGCGATGTACTGCGGACGGCAGCCCGAGGGCGCGAGCGCCAAGAAGCTCAGCAAGAGAAGGGCGGGAAAGGTGCGCATGCTCGGTCGGGAACGCTCGGAGAGAACCGGCAATTCCGCGGGGCACCGTAAAAGAGCCTCGCGGACTCGGCAAGGGCCGCTAGACCAGACCGGACGGGTCCGCTGCGGGAGACCCGAACGAAGCCTCACGAAGCCGAAATCACCGCGCGCAGCACCTGTTCGGCTGTGACGTGATCGGCCTCGGCTCGATAACTGAGCACCAAGCGATGGCGCAGGCACGGAACGGCCACGGCTGCGATGTCTTCGATGTCGGCTGCCGCCTGGCCGCGAAGCGCGGCGCGCGCCTTGGCCGCCAGCAAGAGGGCGCGGCTGCCACGGGGCCCCGCACCGAACCGCACGTAGCCCGATACGATGTCCAGCCGATTCGGTCCTTCCGGCCGTGTGGCGCGCACGATGCGCACTGCATTTTCGACGGCCTCGTCGGTCACCGGAATGCGTGGAATCAACGCGGCCAGCTCTTGGACCTCGGCAAGATTGAGGACCGGGCTGAGCGTCGGTTCGACGCCCGAACTGCTGCGGCGCGCGATTTCTTTTTCTTCGCTCTCGCTGGGATAGCCCACATGAATTTCGAGCAAGAACCGATCGAGCTGCGCTTCGGGCAGCGGGTAGGTGCCTTCTTGCTCGATCGGGTTCTGCGTGGCGAGCACCTGAAAGGGTCCCGGCAAGCGGTGCGTCTTTCCGCCAACGGTCACGGTGCCCTCTTGCATGGCCTGCAACAGCGCAGCCTGAGTTTTGGGCGGCGTGCGGTTGATTTCGTCGGCCAGCACCAAGTTGGCGAACACTGGGCCGCGCAAGAACTCGGTCTCGTAGCGCACGCGTCCCTCGCGTTCGACTTCGTGGAGCACGTCGGTGCCGGTGATATCGGCGGGCAAGAGATCGGGCGTGAACTGGATACGACCGAAACTCAAATCGAGAGCGCGCGCGAAAGAAGAGACGAGCAAGGTCTTGGCCAGGCCAGGCACGCCGACGAGCAATGCGTGGCCGCCCGCGAAGATGGTGATCAGCAGCTGGTCGACGACTTCGTTCTGCCCGACGACGGCCTTGGCCACTTCGCTCCGCAGCCGAGCGCTCGCCTCGGTGAGTTGTGAAAGACGGGCGGCGTCGGTCTTGGCGTGGTCAGACACCCCTGCACGCTAAACGCAGCGCGGACAAATCGAAAGTACCGCCCGAGCCGAGCCCGACCCCTTGCGATTCGTAGCGCCTCGTGTCACCCCCCGAGCGCTCACCGTGAACGCCTTCCTTCGCCGCCTGATCATCGCCCTCTTGCTTGGGGTCGCCGTCTACGGGGTGTTCGTTGCCTTTACCGGCTACCAGCGCATCCGTGAGGCACTTTCGGATTTTGGCTGGTGGGCGTTCGCGTTGGCGCTCGGATTGTCGTCGTCCAACTACGTCCTGCGGTTCTTGAAGTGGGAGTTCTACCTCGCCCGACTCGGCATCGTAGGCGTGCCCAAATGGGACAGTTTCTTGGTTTTCCTTTCGGGCTTCGTGCTGACGGTCACGCCGGGCAAGCTCGGCGAGGTCTTCAAGAGCGCCGTCTTGGCCGAAACCCACGGCGTCGATCCCGCGCGGACCGCGCCCATTGTCATCGCCGAACGACTGACGGACGTCATCGGTATCGTCGTGTTGATCACCCTCGGTAGCTTGGGATTTTCGGGCGGCTTGTTTTGGGCCGGACTCGGCGCCCTAGCCGTCGCCACCGGCCTCGTGTCGATCCTCTGGCCGCTGCCCGCGCGCGTGTTGTTCGCTGCTCTGACTCGTCGCGGCGGTCAGCTGGGCGCGCGCGTGCCCCAGCTGGAAACCGCATATGCCAGCCTGCGGTTGCTCGCGAGTCCGGCAACGCTGCTCGTACCGACCCTGCTATCCATCGTCGGCTGGGGCGCCGAAGGCGTGGCGCTCTATGCACTCTTGCAGGGCTTTTCGCAGCTCACTTCTCTGCCCTTGTCGCTGTTTTTCTACGCAACGGCCACCTTGGCGGGTGCGCTCATTCCTGTGCCCGGAGGGCTGGGCGTCGTCGAGGCCATGTTCCAATCACAGCTCATCGAGCTCGGCGGAGTCGCCGAGGGACCTGCCACGGCCAGCATGCTGATGATCCGCTTTGCCACCTTGTGGTGGGCCGTGCTCGTCGGCTTCGCAGCGCTCGGCCTCTTGCGCTTCAAGTTCCCTGCGCTCCTGCGCCAAAAGCCAGCCGTCTGATTCCGACGCACTGACGATCAGACGTCGCGCAAGGCTTCGAGTGCTCTCGAAAAGTCTTGTGGTAGTGGTTCTTCGAAGCGCAGCTTCTCGCCAGTCCTCGGGTGAACGAAACCGAGAACTGCCGCATGCAGGGCCTGACGCCCCAACTGCTTGGCGGCCGCCAGCACGCGCGGCGCGCCGCGCACGCCGCCGTAGAGTTCGTCGGCCAGAATCGGCGTGCCGAGTTCAGCACTCAGATGCACGCGGATCTGGTGAGTGCGGCCCGTCTCGAGGCGACATTCGACCAGCGCGGCCTGTTGGGCAGCCAAGCGTTCGCGTACGCGGACGTGGGTTACAGCGCGCTTGCCCTGCTTCACCTTGGACGAAAACTTGAGGCGCGCGACGGGATCGCGCCCGTGCAGGGTTTCGATGCGCCCCTCGACGGGCATGCCGACCGTGAGCGCGTAGTAGACGCGTTCGACGCTGTGCGCCGCAAATTGCGTCTTGAGCCCTTCGCGCGCCCTCTCGCTCTTGGCTACCACCAAGATGCCCGAGGTGTCCTTGTCGATGCGGTGCACGATGCCGGGGCGCGATTGGCCTTGTGGATCGCGAGGATCGCTGGGCGGCCGCTCGAAACCGGGACGCGCCAACAGGCCGTTGACCATGGTACCCGTATGGTGACCGCGCCCCGGGTGCACGACCAAGCCCGCCGGCTTGCTCACGACGATCAGTTCCGCGTCTTCGAACAGCACCAGGATGGGCACATTCGGATCGGGCAAGGCGTCGGTGCGCGCGGGCGGTCCGGGCCGCACTTCGATGCGCGAACCTTTCTTGATCTTGTCCTTCGAGCGCACCAGCGCTCCGTTGACCAAAACGCGCTCTTCTTCGATCCAGCGTTGGATTTGCCCACGAGTCACGTCGGGCAGTCGGTCGGCCAGCAGCTTGTCGACGCGCTCTGGCCACGCGCCCTCCGCAACGACGACGACCCGAGCGCTCGCCGCGTTCTCGTCGCTTGGGGCTTCGCCCGCGTCCAGATCCTCCAGAGTGTCCTCCGAGGCGTCAGGCGCGATCGAGGGCGAACTCACCAGATATCGCTCTTGATGTGCCCTTTGGAGCGCACCAGGATGTCGACGAGCGCGCGGTCGTAAAAAGCGGCGCCATAGAGCTCGGGCGAAACGCGGCTCTTGTACAGAGCGCGACCCTCTTCGATCTCCTCTTGAAGCTCTTCGAACAGGCTGTCGCCCTCGATGCCCTTGGTGATCTTCTCCTCGTTGTAGAGGGAAAGGTCGCTGGCGATGGCGCGAGCCAAGCGGCGGGCCGCTTCCGGGGTGTCGATGAGAGGCATGGCGAAAGTATCACCCGGCGGGCTTTGACCTGTCAAAAGTTCGAGGCAACCAGGCCCAGCCCAGCGCAGAAAGCGGCGCAAATAGGAACAAGAGCGGCAACGTGTAACGCCCGGCCCCAAAGAAGACGCCGTGGATCAGGAAGGTGAGTGCCAAAAGGGCCAGGGCGGCCTGGACCACGTAGGGTTGGGCCCTCTGGACGATCGGCTGGCGGCGTGACTCGATCTGGGGAACACGCCGGGCACGCAGCAAGGGCAACAGAGCCCGACTGCTCGCGCCAACCAGCAGACCGAGCCAGGCCAGGTGGGCCCCGGCCCCCAGGAACAACAGTCCCAAGCCAGCCACCACCCAAGCCCACCTGCGCCCCTGGGCCAAGCGGCGATCGGGGCGCAGCACGCCAAGCAAGACCAGGAGGAAGCCGAGGCGTTGCGAGATCACTTCGACGGCGCCGAGACGCCACTTCGCCGATGCTTCGAGCACGCCCGCGTTGCCCAGGTACTCGGCCGCCGCTGCGTTGTGCTCGAAGGTCACGCGTAGCTTTGCCGGAGCGAGGCGAAGCCAACCCCAGACATTTTGGGCGATGCGCGCCCGGCCAGCCGTGCCGAAGCAGATGTCCTTCTCCGCCTCTTGGAAGACTTCTCGGCACTCGACCGGCACCCGCGACCCGTCGATGGGCACGAACGCGCCGTGACCTTCGGGAAACGTACCGATGAGCAGGTTCCAGCCGCCGTTCGCGCTGACGAACACGCAGTGCTCCATGCGCTGACAATTGCGGAGCGTCCACGGCAAACACACGCCGAGCGAGACGGACAACACGACCGCTCCGGCCACCATTCCGCGCAGCTTGTCGCCAAGCCTGTCGCAACCGGAACTCCACCACGCCAAAGCACCGAGCACGGGCCCGAGCAACAGCGACTGAGGCCGGAGTAACGTCGCCGCCCCCATGAGCAGACCGGTGATCCCGAGCCAACCCCATCGCCGGGGCGCGCCCGAGGCGAGCGAAGCGCGCAGCCCCGCCCAGACGGCAGAGGCCACGAACACACCGACGGCTCCTTCGGTCATGAGCGCGGGCGTGTAACCGAGCAGAGTCGGTGATACTGCCACGAGCAGCGCGCCCATGTTGCCAGCGGTGCGCGCCCGCTCGGCTAGACCGACGCCGACCGCCGTGTGCCACGACAGCGCGTGGACGACGACGACGCCGACCACGCCCAGCGCAGCATTCAGCCACATGGCTACGCTGGGTTCGGCGCCGAGCAGTCGGTAGGCCGCGCCGAGCAAAGCCGGGTAGCCAATCGGATAGTGCGCCGCGTAAGTGACGGCGCCGTCGGGCCAAAGCCAAGTGTAGCCGAGGCCCGCGGCGATGCGCGTAGCTACGGTGTGATAAAATGTGCCGTCGGCCGCGGGTGGCACGCGGTCGCCTGCCCAAAGCACGACCACAGCGCGAAGCGCGAAGCCCAAGAGGGCGCAGGCACAGACGTCGCGCACACGGGTACGGAGAGTCGGTGTCATCGCAGCGTCAGCGCGCCCGCCGCGGGAACTCGCGAGCCAAGCCCAACTCTGTCAGATCGCGGACCAGCTCGCAGGCCGGCAAGCCGATCACGCCGCTGTACGAGCCGTCGAGCCGCTCGACCAAGAATGAACCCAGGCCCTGCAGAGCATAAGCGCCGGCCTTGTCGAGCCCTTCGCCGGATTCCGCATAGGCTCGGAGTTCTTCACTCGAGGCCTCTCGAAAGTACACGGTCGAGCTCACCGTTCGGGCGCGCGTCGCTCCACTGGGCGTGGCTAGCTTGTAGCGCGTCATCACGGTGTGGGCCCGGCCCGAAAGTACACTCAGCATTTCGAAGGCGGCCGCTGCATCGGCGGGTTTGCCGAAGATTCGCCCATCGAGCGTCACCAACGTGTCGGCCACCAGCACGGCAGCTCGCGGCTCGGCGCCGAGCAGGCTTTCGAGTGCCTGCGCCTTGGCATCGACCACGCGCTCGACGTACGCGGCGGGCTCTTCACCCACGCGCACGCCTTCGTCCACGTTGGGTGCGACGACCCTGAAGTCGAGCCCGAGCGTCGTCAGGATTTCGGCGCGACGCGGCGAACGCGAACCGAGAACCATGGGTTTTGCAGGCCCAAACATGGCGCCCCCATACCACGAGTCGTCGAGTCCGTGGGCTTGGTTGTGTGCCCGAGATCCACCTGCTACCGCCTTGATGACCATGGCTTCGCGCCGTCTGTTTTCGCGCTGCCGCTGGCGCGCGCGCGTGGCCTGGGCCGCGTGCGCCTCGGCCACTTCGCTGTGCCCGGCGCCGGTCGCCTGGGCGCAGAGCGCAGGAGGCTTCGACGCCGATGCCCTGCCTGCCCCGATCGCTCCCAGCGCCTTCTCAGCGCTCGAAAGCGCCAGTCCCCTCGAGGCTCGTGCCCTGAATGGCGGCCTCCGTTCCAGCCTCTTCACGCGACCAGTCGCCCTGATCTTGCCGACCCCTTCCGATCGGGGCGCGCGGGCCAACGCCGTCGATGCGGTGGTCTTGGCCGAACTGACGTTCGCAGCTGGGCTCGGTCGGGGTTTCGATCTGGGCGTGGGCCTCGGGCTCCACGCCTACCAGGCGGGCACGGGCCTCTCGCCCGTTACGGGCGGTGAGCGGCTGGCCCCCATCGCGCTGGCCGATCCGCGCATCACCCTCGGTTGGAGCAAGAAGTTCGACGAATTCGCGCTTCGTCCCTACGCCACGGTGTTCGTCCCGCTGGGCGACAGCAGCGCCTTCGCCAGCGACGGCTTCATCCGATCCGACGTCGGCTTGGCCGCGAGTTATGTGTTCGAAGGCGTGCTCGTCGAGTTCGACATCGCCGCGCGTCTCCGGCGCGAGGTCGACTTCGGCTATGCCCGTCTCGGTTCTGGACTTCGTGTCGGCGCCGGCGCCTTGTTCTCGGTCTTGCCCGAGTTGCAGGTCGGCCCCGAGGTCATCGTCTTGCCCCAGTTTTCGGCCCAACCCGAGCCGCTGACGGGCGATGCCGGCTTCCTGTTGCCGGCTGAAGCGCGTCTCACCGCTCGTGTCGTCGTCGACCGCTGGACGTTCCTTGCGAGCGGCGGCACTGGCCTGCCCTTCAGTCGTCCCTCTGGACTCGATCCCAACGCAGGGCTGGTGCGCGGCCTGACCAGCCCGACCTTCCGCGGACTGCTCGAGCTGCGCACGACATTCTGAGAGGTCTCAGAAGACGCGTTCGGGCACGTAGATGCGGTCGCCGGGCTGGAGCGGGATGTCTTGGGAGCGGCCTTCGTAGATGTCTTCGACGTTCACGACCACCGTCTTGGTCGTCTTGTCGGCCGTGGTCCGCGCGACGTTGACCGCCGTGGTTTGCGCAATGCTCGTGAAGCCACCGGCGAGAGACACGGCGTGGATCAGCGTCATACCCGGAGCGAGCGCGAAGCTGCCTGGCCTCTGCACCTGACCGAGAAGAGTCACGACCTTGCTCCGGTACTCCTTGACCGTCACGACGACGCTCGGATCGGTGAGGATCTTCTGGTCCATCAGCTTCTGGCGCACTTCGGCGGCCAGTTGCTGAGGCTCGAGCCCCTCCACTTTGACCGTGTGGATGTAGGGCAGCGTCACTGTGCCATCGGCGGCGACCTGGTACTCTTTGGGCAAGTCGGGCTCACCGACGATCTCGAGCTGGAACAGATCGCCGGGACCCAGCGACGTCATTTCTCCCGGCGGCGCCAGATCGGTGCGCCCACCGCGCGACGAACCACCGCAGCCGCTGAGCAGCAGGAAAATCAGCAGCGCCGCTAACCTGCGGGCGGTGCACGAATGCACCACGGACTGATTCACCACGCACCAGTTCATCCGGGTCCGCCGCACCGAGGACCATTGCAAGGCGACGCGGGTCACATGAACCAGCGGGCACCGAGGAACGCACGAAAGCGGTTGAACGACAGATCGTCCGTCAGCGTCGGGCCATCCAAGAGTTGCGAGATGTTCTGATCGTACTGCGCGGTCAAGTTGATGCCGACCGTCTGAATGACGCGGTACTCGGCAAAACCAGTCATGTCGATGCGCGTTTCACCGAAGCCGGCACGCTGCCCACCGTCGAACAGGAAGTCCGGGTAGTTGATGCGCGACACGCCACCGTCGAGCGTCGTGACCATGCGACCACCGAAAAAGTAGCTGGCCTGAGCGTAACCGCGATCGCGCTGGAAAAAGTCTCCCAGGTAGCTCTGCTCGAATGAGCGATCGTAACCGAGCGCCACGGTCGACATACCAACATTCGCAGAGCCCTCTTGGAGCTGCGTGCCAGCGTTGAAGTACCACTTGGCCTCGGCCTTGCCGATGAAGTCGTCGTAGTTGCGGACCAGACCGTTGTCGTTGTGAAAGAAGCTGGTGGCCCAACCGCCCATGGCGAGCAAGCCCAAATGCTTGGTGACGAGACCATTGGCGCCGATACGGGCGCGCAGATTCTCGCCGTTGTTCAGACCCGGCGACGAGTAACGCAGGATGCCGAGACCACCGTCGAACAACAGCGCCGTCTTGGGCAAGAAGTTCCAGCGACCATCGGTCGTCAGAAAATGCATGCCGTTGTCGTAGACGCCGATGCCCTTGTCGAAGAGCGTGAAGCGCGTCTGGTAATTGACGAGGTTCCACTGGAACGCCCCACCGCCCGGAGCCCAAGTGAGCGTGCCTCCGCCCGTGACCGTGCTGCGGTTGAATGCACCGGTGAAACCACCCAAGTTCGACGGGTCGACAATGTAGCCGTAGCCAGCGTTGAAAGCGCCCGACCACACGCGACCCGGAAAGAGCTTGAGGCCCGCGCCGGCCCCACCCTCGAGGTTGCGCTGATCGCTGAACTCTTTGGTGAATTGGCTCTTGAGGGCAATCAGCTCGTTGTAGGTGATGCTACCCTTGAATTCGAACTGGACGGGCAGCGGGGCCGGCGGCGCCTCGTCACCGGCCAGCGCAATGCGCTTGTCGAGGGTACGGAGCGACAACTGCGGCGTGACGCGCAGACGAAGCACGTCGGCGACAGGACCGAGGCTGGCATTTTCGATCGGTGAGCCAGCGCGCTGGTAATAGTTCGAGTCGTAACCAACCTCGCCCGAAATGCCCGGGTGAATTTCGAAGTTGCCGCTGCGAATTCCCGCGCCTTCGCCGATGGTGCGGTTGCCGACCCACGGTTGGCCCGACTGCGCGTGGATCGTGCTGGACCAGCCCAGCACGAGGGCTGCTGCAGGCGCAGCTGCAGAAAGAATACGGTGCAGCTTCATGAGTAAGAGACGACCTCGCCCGACATTGCGAATCCGATGCGAACGAATACCTGTGCGTGACTTGAGCTGATGCTCAGAATGTCGGACTGGCTGCCTGCGGTGGCTGCACCACGACCACGAAGGCCGGCGGTGCCGAAGTATCTGATTGCGGAATCGTTGGGTCGAAGGTGACATTCAGACTCGACCCGCCCACGTAACCCTTCTCCTCCCCAATGCATTGATTCGCTTCCGATGAAAGGGCGTTGGCGCGCTCCTCGAGCGCACCAATCACCGCAAAGTCATGCTGAGCCCGCTCCAAGTTTCCAGCAGCAGCAGCTGCTTCGAGGCTCTCCACTCGATCCGCTGCCGAACGTTTGGCTACGTCGACCTGGCTCAGCTTATCGTCCAGACACAGAGCCTTTACGACGTCCTTGGCTGCACGGGCGTCGCGCAACATGCGACTGACGTTCTGCGAAGAGGCATCGAGCGCAGCGAGTACCGACTTGCCCTTGGCCACCATACCGGCGATCGATGCGTCAGCCGCAGCCGGAGCTGCTTCCGATTCGGGTGTCGCTTCTTGCGCGGCGACGACGCCAGCCCCAAGGCCTAGTAACCCCAATGCGAGCATCGAAACGCGAGCAGCTTTGGAAAGCCCTACCGTCTTGAAAGTCGTCGCGGCGAAAAGCTTGGCTTTTGAAGACATGCGTTCGGAAGACATCGCCACCCCGTGAAAATTGGACTGCCCGAGAAATTCTGCGGGCCCAAGGGACGGAGCTCCGAAAAGTCGCCCCCCAGCCCGCTGAGAATATGGGGGGGAACCAGGGGTGTCAAACCTACAAAGGTCGGACTTTCTTGCAGAATTGACCGAATTACTAATTCGGGGCCTTCTGCCTCAGCCTTCGGTTCACTGCTTGACGAAGGTGACAGGCACGTCGATCACCGCGCTGCCGCCGTCGGGTGCCGCGAACTGCGCGGCCTGGGCGCGGGCTTTCACGCATCCGACCACCGTCGCCGAGAGGTTGCCGGTGTTAGTCGCGCTGACCCCCGATACATCACCACCTGGACCTACACGAATGGTGAGTCGAACACTTCCCGCGATGTCGGGATTCGCTTCGAGGCCCTTCTCGTAGCAACGCTTGAAGCCGGCTCGCATGCTGGCGACGACCGAGGCCGCGTTCGAAACCGAACCCACAGAGACGTTGGGATTCGCACTCACAGAGCCCTTGGGACCCGCGACCGCCGTGCCGGTGCCGGTGCCGGTGCCCGAACTCGTACCAGTGCTACCGATCGAACCGAGACCTCCGCCGCTGCTACCGGGACGAATGGTACCGCCAGCGCCACCGAGCTTTAGATCACCCCCGATGCCGACACCCGAACCCGATGCCGCTGCAGCATCCAGAGCACCGGTCGGAACGTCTCCGCCCTTGAGGACGCCCGCCGTCGCCGGCCCCGTCGAGCCGAGTGCGGCCAAGGTG